>Ga0115012_10000169_pt1 | contig 38243 bp, 38 predicted proteins | sample TroAtlMetagenome_FD_88706 | JGI IMG/M metagenome (GOLD analysis project Ga0115012, IMG submission 88706) | Marine eukaryotic phytoplankton communities from Atlantic Ocean - Tropical Atlantic ANT10 Metagenome | ecosystem: Environmental > Aquatic > Marine > Oceanic | place: Tropical Atlantic... | reverse complement strand
CCCCGAGGATATTTCGAGCCAGAAGAAGCGGGGGCGCGGTGATGGCGGAGAAGCTGTATCTTTACGACACCACGCTGCGCGACGGGCAGCAGACGCAGGGGGTGCAGTTCTCCACCGCCGAGAAGCTGCGCATCGCCGAGGCGCTGGATGATTTGGGCGTGGATTACATCGAGGGCGGCTGGCCCGGGGCGAACCCGACGGACTCGGCCTTTTTCGACGAGGTCGGCGCGACGCGTGCGGTGATGACCGCCTTTGGCATGACCAAGCGGGCCGGACGCTCGGCGGAGAATGACGACGTGCTGGCGGCGGTGCTGAATGCCGGCACGCAGGCGGTGTGTCTGGTGGGCAAGACCCATGATTACCACGTCACCGCGGCGCTGGGGATCGAGCTTGCGGAGAATGTCGAGAACATCCGCGCCTCGGTGGCGCATATCGTGGCGCAGGGTCGTGAGGCGCTGTTCGACGCGGAGCACTTCTTCGACGGCTGGAAGGCCAACCCGGACTATGCGCTTTCGTGCCTGCGCGCGGCGCTCGAGGCCGGGGCGCGCTGGATCGTGCTTTGCGACACCAATGGCGGCACGCTGCCGCACGAGGCGCATGGCATCGTGCGCGCGGTGATCGAGGGCGGCATTCCCGGCGATCGGCTGGGCATCCACACCCACAATGACACCGAGACCGCGGTGGCCACGACGCTGGCGGCGGTGGATGCCGGGGCGCGGCAGATCCAGGGCACGCTGAACGGCCTTGGCGAGCGCTGCGGCAATGCCAACCTGACCTCGCTGATCCCGACGCTGCTGCTGAAGGAACCCTATGCCAGCGCCTATGAGATCGGCGTCAGCCGCGAGGGGCTCGAGGGGCTGACCCAGACCAGCCGGATGCTCGACGAGATCCTCAATCGCGTGCCGATGCGGCAGGCGCCCTACGTGGGCTCCTCGGCCTTTGCTCACAAGGCGGGGCTGCATGCCAGCGCGATCCTCAAGGATCCGTCGACCTACGAGCATATCGAGCCCGGGCAGGTGGGCAACCGCCGGGTGATCCCGATGTCGAACCAGGCCGGGCAGTCGAACTTGCGCCGGCGTTTGGCCGAGGCGGGACTCGAGGTCGAGAAGGGCGATCCGGCGCTGGCGCGGATCCTCGAGCGCATCAAGGCGCGCGAGGCCGAGGGCTACACCTACGACACCGCGCAGGCGAGCTTCGAGATGCTGGCGCGGGACGAGCTGGGCCGCTGCCCGGATTTCTTCGAGGTCAAGCGCTACCGGGTCACCATCGAGCGGCGCAAGAACAAGTACGACCAGATGGTCTCGCTCTCGGAGGCGGTGGTGGTCGTGAAGGTCGACGGCGAGAAGAAGCTCTCGGTCTCGGACAGTCTCGACAATGCCGGCTTCGACCGCGGCCCGGTCAACGCGCTCGCCAAGGCGCTGGCCAAGGATCTGGGCCCGTACCAGTCGGTGATCGACGACATGCGACTGGTGGATTTCAAGGTGCGCATCACCCAGGGCGGCACCGAGGCGGTGACGCGGGTCATCATCGACAGCCAGGACGGCTCTGGCCGGCGCTGGCAGACCGTGGGGGTGAGCGCCAACATAGTGGACGCCTCCTTCGAGGCGCTGCTCGACGCGGTGCGCTGGAAGCTCATTCGCGATTGCGGAGAGGACGGGCGCGATGGACCTGCCGCCTGAGTTCCTGACGCTCTACAGCCGGCTCGACCGGCAGGGCCCCGGAACGCCCGAGGACGTGCTCTGGTCGCTCGGACGGCTTGGGCTGTCGGGCCCGCTGAAGGTCTGCGACGCGGGCTGCGGCACCGGGGCGGACAGCGTGACGCTGGCGCGGGCGCTGCCAGAGGCGCAGGTCGAGGGGCTCGACGCGGTGCCGGCCTTCATCGAGGCCGGGCAGGCGCGGGTGGCGGATCTGCCGAATGCCGAGCTGCGGGTCGGCGACATGGGCGCGCTCACAGGGCCCTATGACCTGATCTGGTCGGCGGGTGCGATCTATTTCCTCGGCGTGACCGAGGGGCTGCGGGCCTGGCGCGCGGCGCTGGCGCCGGGGGGCGTCGTGGCGTTCTCGCAGGGGGTCTTCCTTGGCGGCGACGAGCCGCAGGCGGTGCGCGACTTCTGGGCCCCCGAACCGGCGCTCACCGACCGCGAAGGGCTGCGGGCACAGGTGGCGGAGGCCGGCTACGAGATCCTCGACACGCGGCTGCTCATCGGCGCGCCATGGGAGGCCTATTACGGCAGCGTGACACGCGAGATCGCGGCACTGCGCCCGGGGGCGAGCCCGGCGATGGCTGAGGTGCTCGACGCCTCCGAGCGCGAGGTCGCGCTCTGGCGGCAGGCGCCGGACCGCATCGCCTATGAGCTGGTGCTGGCGCGGCCCGACTGAGGCTTTCCTTTCCGGCCCGCGCGGCCTAGGTCAGCCGCATGGACTTCGATGACGATCTCACCGCCTGCGCCCAGCTTGTCGAGCGCGGCGACCCAGACCGCTTCGCCGCCGCGATGGCGGCGCCGGTGCGCGCGCGGGCCGTGCTGTTCCCGCTCTATGCCTTCAATCTCGAGGTGGCGCGGGCGCCGTGGCTCACGCAGGAGAGCATGATCGCCGAGATGCGCCTGCAATGGTGGCGCGATGCGCTCGAGGAGATCCGGGCGGGCGGCCTGGTGCGCCGGCACGAGGTGGTGACGCCACTGGCGCACGTGCTCGATGCCGACAGCGCCGAGCGGCTCGACCGGCTGGTGGGCGCGCGCCGCTGGGACATCTACCGCGATGCCTTCGAGGATGAGGCCCATTTCACCCGCTATCTCGAGGAGACCTCGGGCGAGCTGGTGCTGGCGGCGGGACGCGCTCTTGGCGAGATGCCGGAGGATGTCGCGCTCGATGCGGGCTACGCGTCTGGGCTGGCGCAGTTCCTGCGCGCGGTGCCGGAGCTTGAGGACAAGGGGCGGGTGCCGCTGGTGGATGGGCGTCCCGAGGCGGTGGTCGCTCTGGCGAAAGAAGGCCTGGCGCGGCTGGACCGGGCACGGGCGCGGCTGGTCGAGGTCGACACACCGGCGCGGGCGGCTCTGCTGGCGGGCTGGCAGGCGGGGCCGCTGCTGAAACAGGCGGTTCAGGCGCCGCAGCGGGTGGCCGAAGGCATGCTGCAGCTCTCGGAGTTCAGGCGCCGCACCGGGCTCATGCGGGCGGCGCTGACCGGACGGATCTGAAGCGGGGCGTCATTCGGCCGCCTGCGCGCGCGGGCTCAGGACCAGCCAGATCAGCGCGCCGCCGGCCAGCATCAGGAACGGTGCCATCGCCATGTTGACCGCGGTCCAACCCTCCTGCGGGTTGCCGCCCGAGCAGTTCATCAGCCCGCCCGAGGCCAGCGAGGCGCTGGTCACCGCGCCGAAGACCAGCAGGTCGTTCAGGCCCTGCATGCGGCCGCGCTCATGCGGCTCATGCGCACCGGCGAGCATGGTGGTTGCGCCGATGAAGCCGAAATTCCAGCCCACGCCCAGCAGCACCAGCGCGACGAAGAACTGCTCGAGCTCGACGCCGGTAAGCGCCACGCCGCCGGCCCCCGCGAGGATCACGAGCCCGAGCGCGACGATCTTCTCGACGCCGAAACGCGCAATCATGTGGCCGGTGAAGAAGGACGGGATGTACATCGCCAGCACGTGCGCGGTGACGATATTGGCAGCATCGGCGGTCTCGAAGCCGCAGCCGACCACGGCGAGCGGCGTCGAGGTCATCACGAGGTTCATCAGCGCGTAGCTGACCGCGGCGCAGATCACCGCCACGGCGATCCGCGGGGTGGCCAGAAGCTCGCGCCGGGTGCGGCCCTTGGGGGCGTCCTCGGAGGGCACCGGGGGCTTGGGGATGTCGAGGAACAGGAAGACCAGCGCGCCCACGAGGTTGATCGCGATCACCGCGGCATAGGTGCCGAGGAAGGGGATCACGAAGGCGTCGGTGGTCCATTTCACCAGCTGCGGGCCCAGCACCGCCGCCAGCAACCCGCCGGCCATGACGTAGGAGATCGCCTTGGGGCGGAACGCCTCGGAGGCGGTGTCGGCGGCGGCGAAACGGTAGAAGCCCTGCGCCGACATGTAGATGCCGGTGAGGAAGCTGCCGGCGAGGAAGATCGGGAAGGAGGCGGTGTAGAGCCCGTAGGCGCCCACCGCGCCGCCGAGCGCACCGCCGAGAGCGCCGAGCGCAAAGCCCGCGCGGCGACCGAAGCGTTGCATGAAGGCCGAGACCGGGGTCGCGGCACACATCGATCCGAGCACGATCAGCGAGATCGGCAGGGTGGCAAAGCAGGCATTGCTGGCCAGCGACTGGCCGGCGAGCCCGCCGATGGTGAAGATCATCGGCATCTGCGCGCCGAGGATGGCCTGCGCCATCACCAACACGATCACGTTGCGCTTCGCGCGGCTGTCTTGAGTGCTCTCCATGCGCCATAGCGGTAGGGGGAGTTGGCTGATAGGGCAAGGGGCAGGCGGTGTGGCAGGTTGGCGCTGTGGCGCAGTGGCCGGAACGGCGGCAGACAGAGAGGACGACATGGTCGGACGCATCATCGAGACGGAGGCCTGCGTGGCCGAAGGGGTCGACTGGCTCTGTGCCGCCGAGCCGCGCTTTGCCGAGGCGGTCGAACTGACCGGGCCGCTGCCGCTGCGGCGCCGCCCCGACGGCTTCGCGCAGCTCTTGTCGGCGATCGTCAGCCAGCAGGTCAGCGTGGCCTCGGCGCGGGCGATCTGGGCCCGGCTCGAGGCGGCGGGCATGACCACGCCAGAGGCGATTCTCGCTACGGACGAGGCCGGGCTGCGCGCCCTCGGCCTGTCGCGGCAGAAGGCGAGCTACGCTCTGGCGCTGTCCGAGGCGGGGATCGATTTCGACGCCCTGCGCACGGCCCCCACCGAGGAGGTGGTCAAGACGCTGGTGGCGGTGAAGGGCATCGGGATCTGGACGGCGGAGATCTACGCCATGTTCTCGCTTGGACGGGCGGATGTCTTCGCGCCGGGCGATCTGGCGCTGCAGGAGGCGGCGCGGCTGCTCTTCGCGCTTGAGGCGCGCCCCAGGGAGCGCGACCTGCGCCGGATGGCCGAGGCCTGGAGCCCATGGAGATCGGTTGCGGCGCGGGCGCTCTGGGCCTACTACCATGTGGCAAAACAGCGAGAGGGGATCGTATGACGCGCGTTCTGCAAACCGGCCGCAAGGAGCCCGTCTCGGGCGAAACACGCTCCTGCGTGGTGTTCCTGCACGGCTACGGCGCCAACGGCGCCGACCTGCTTGGCCTGGCCGATCCGCTGGGCGAGCACCTGCCCGACACGCTCTTCGTGGCGCCCGACGCGCCCGAGGCCTGTGCCGGCGCGCCGATGGGCTTCCAGTGGTTTCCGATCCCGTGGATCGACGATTCCTCCGAAGAGGAAGCGATGCAGGGCATGAGCCGCGCGGTCGACGATCTCAACGCCTTTCTGGACGCGCTGATGGTCGACGAGGACCTTCTGCCGGAGCAGGTGGCGCTGTTCGGATTCTCGCAGGGCACCATGATGGCGCTGCACGTGGCGCCGCGCCGCGAGGACGAGGTCGCGGGGCTTGTGGCGTTCTCGGGCCGTTTGCTGCAGCCGGAGTTGCTCGAGGACGAGGTGGTCTCGCGCCCGCCGGTGCTGCTGGTGCATGGCGATCAGGACGACGTGGTGCCGCCCGAGTCGCTGCCCGCCGCCGCCGAGGCGCTGCAAGGTGCAGGCTGGAAAGAGGTCTTTGCCCATATCCAGAAAGGCACCGCCCACGGAATCGCTCCGGACGGGCTGTCGGTGGCTCTGGCCTTCCTGCGCGACAAGTGCGGGTTCTGAGGCCGCGCCCGTGACCTGAGGGATTGCGCCGGCCCTTCGGGCCGTCGCCCGGTGCGAGGGGCGCTGCCCCTCGCGCTCCCCGAGGTATTTCAGAACCAGAGAAGAGCAGGGCGCGGCGCCAATGGTCGGCATGGCGCGTCGGGGCTCAGCGGGCGGGGCGGTCGAAGGTGAAGTCGCCGGCCGCGACGTGGCGCAGGTAGTCGCAGGGATCGTCGCGCTGGTTGAGATGGGCCCAGGCACGGGCGGCGAAGGCGTTGGGGGCGAAGAGCAGGATCATCTTGTTGACCGCGTCATGGGAGACCGGGCTCTGCATGTCGAGCGCGGCCTCGACGCGGGCGCGGTCCTCGGCGGCGAGGCCCATGATCTGGAAATTGTAGGCGAGGTACTCGCTGGTGGCGAGGCAGAGGCCGCTCGGGCAGGGCCGGGCGTCGTGGGCGGCGTGGGCCAGCTCGTGCATCACGACGCTGTCGAAAAAGTGGTCGTCCGACAGACCGGCAAAGACACCGCCGGCATGGCGCGTCTCGGAGAGCGCGTCCGGGGCCAGCAGCTCGATGCGCTGTTCGCCGCAATGGTAGAGGCCGAGGCAGTCGCCCGGCAGGCGGTCGGTGAGGGTGATCGAGACCGGGGTTTCAAGTGCCAGCCCGCAGGCCGCGAGCTTCGGCAGCGCCGCCTGCACGGCGGTGCAGAGGCGCTCGGCATGGAGCGGCGGGGCGGCAATGCTGACCGGCGTGCCCTCGCACCGCGTCTCGGCGGCGACAGGCAGGGCGAGGACCAGGGCGAAGAGCTGAAACGGCAGGCGCATGGCGCGAGAGTAGCACAGCCGCACCGCTTCGGGAGCGCAAAGAACTGAGGCGGGCCGCGATGGGCCCGCCTCGACGGGGTGCTTGCTTACTGGCTCTTCGACATGCGCTTGCGCTCGTGCGGGTCGAGGTAGCGCTTGCGCAGGCGGATGGCGTTCGGCGTCACCTCGACGAGCTCGTCGTCGTTGATATAGGCGATGGCCTCTTCCAGCGACAGGGTGACCGGCGTGGTCAGGCGGACCGCTTCGTCGGTGCCGGAAGCGCGGACGTTGGTCAGCTTCTTGCCCTTGAGCGGGTTCACCTCGAGATCGTTCTCGCGCGAGTGCTCGCCGATGATCATGCCCTGGTAGACGGGGGCCTGGGCGCCGAGGAACATCTTGCCGCGATCCTCGAGGTTCCAGAGCGCGTAGGCCACGGTCTCGCCGTTCTCCATGGAGATCAGCACGCCGGCGCGGCGGCCGGGGATCGAGCCCTTATGCGCGGTCCAGCCGTGGAACACGCGGTTCAGGACGCCGGTGCCGCGGGTGTCGGTGAGGAACTCGCCGTGATAGCCGATCAGGCCGCGCGAGGGCACATGCGCGATGATGCGGGTCTTGCCGGCGCCGGCGGGGCGCATCTCGACCAGCTCGCCCTTGCGGTTGCCGGTGAGCTTCTCGATCACCGCGCCCGAGTACTCGTCATCGACGTCGATGGTGGCTTCCTCGACCGGCTCCATGAGCTGGCCGTCTTCTTCCTTCATGATCACCTGCGGGCGCGAGATGCTGAGCTCGAAGCCCTCGCGGCGCATGTTTTCGATGAGGACGCCCATCTGCAGTTCGCCACGGCCCGAGACCTCGAAGGCCTCGCCGCCGGGGGTGTCCTGGATCTTGATCGCGACGTTGCCCTCGGCTTCCTTCATCAGGCGCTCGCGGATCACGCGCGATTGCACCTTCTTGCCGTCGCGGCCCGCCAGCGGGCTGTCGTTGATGCCGAAGGTCACGGTGATGGTCGGCGGATCGATCGGCTGGGCGTCGAGCGGCTCGTCCACTGCCAGCGCACAGATCGTGTCGGCCACGGTGGCCTTGGACATGCCGGCGAGGCTGACGATGTCGCCCGCGAGGCCCTCTTCGATGTCGGCCTGCGCGAGGCCGCGGAAGGCCTGCACGCGGGTGACGCGGAACTGCTCGATCTTCTGGCCGATGCGCGAGATCGCCTGCACCGTCTGGCCGACCTTGACGCGGCCGGTCTCGATGCGGCCGGTCAGCAGGCGGCCGACGAACGGGTCGGAGCCCAGCGTGGTGGCCAGCATGCGGAAATCGTCGTCGTAATGCTTGATCTGCTTCGGCGCAGGCACGTGGTTCACGATCAGGTTGAACAGCGCCGACAGGTCCTTGCGCGGTCCGTCAAGCTCGGCATCCGCCCAGCCGTTGCGGCCCGAGGCGTACATGTGCTGGAAATCAAGCTGGTCTTCGTCGGCGTCGAGCGAGGCGAAGAGGTCGAAGCACTCGTCGAGCGCGCGGTCGGGCTCGGCGTCGGGCTTGTCGACCTTGTTGAGCACCACGATCGGGCGCAGGCCCAGCGCCAGCGCCTTGGAGGTCACGAACTTGGTCTGCGGCATCGGGCCTTCGGCGGCATCGACCAGCAGGACGACACCGTCGACCATGCTCAGGATGCGCTCCACCTCGCCGCCGAAATCGGCGTGACCGGGGGTGTCGACGATGTTGATGCGGGTGTTCTTCCACTCGACCGAGGTCGGCTTGGCAAAGATCGTGATGCCGCGCTCGCGCTCGAGGTCGTTGCTGTCCATCGCGCGCTCGGCGACGGCCTGGTTTTCGCGGAATGCGCCGGATTGTTTCAGCAATTCGTCGACAAGCGTGGTCTTGCCGTGGTCCACGTGAGCGATGATTGCGATATTGCGCAGGTCCATAAGGAGAGCCTTTAAAGGGGAGGGTTGCGCGCCCCCTACCGGGGAACCCCGCAAAAGGCAAGCCGCTTGCCCGTTGCGCCTTCATATACTGGCGATGCGTTTCCGCGTGGGCGCGGGCTTGGGCGGGGCGTCGAGGGAGGTTGGGTCGCCTGCCGCGCGGTGCGTGCCCGGACCGCCGAGGCGCGGGTCGGTCGTTGAACCGGCGCGGAATCGAGGCGAAGCCGCCGCGCCATCGTCATGCTGAAAGCGCGCCTCCGGCAAGGCCTGCCCCATCGGGCTGGCGACTTGGTGACGTCAGCGCCGCGTGTTGAGGTCTTTCGGATTTGGCAGGGATAAATCGAGAGGCTCGTGAGGCATTTCGCCATCCCGCGGGCCGGCGATGGTGCGGCGGCGTCCCGCGGTTGCTTGTGGTTTTCTGGGGCTCTGGCGAGAGCGATGGCATTGGGGCTTGGTCGAGCGGGACCGAAGTCCCCACGATGTCTACGGCGCACAGTCTCGTGCCCTGACGGAGGGGCTGGTCGTCTCGCTGCCCTCAATGCCCCGTGGTCGCGGAGAACAGGTTGATCACCACGATCCCCGCAAGGATCAGCCCGATGCCGATGATCGCCGGCCAGTCGAGCCGCTGCCCGAACACCACCAGCCCGATGATCGCGATGAACACGATGCCGAGCCCGGACCAAAGCGCATAGGCGATGCCGACAGGGAAGCTGCGCAGCACGATCGAGAGCAGCCAGAAGGCCAGAGCGTAGGAGATCACCACCAGCACCGAAGGCAGGGGGCGGGTGAATTGCTGGCTGGCCTGCAGAGCGGCGGTGCCGATGGTCTCGGCAAGCACGGCGAAGGCGAGGATCACGTAGGTCATGGCGAAACTCCGGGGGTGGTGGCCACTCATGGACCGGATCGCGCCCGAGGGCCAGCCCTGTCGGAACCGCCTGTTCCGGGCGCTGCCGTCGGTGGCATGCTGCCTTGAGCGACGTCGGGTCAAGTTTGCCCATAGGTGGATCAATCCATTGCCAGCCGTCATCCGCTTGTTACCACTTCGTCACAGCTATGAATACGAACCGTGCTCATGGTCCTGCCGCGCTTGCCGATGATCCTGTCGTCCTTCAACGACATCTCGCCCCCTCGGTGACCTGGTGGCGCGGCTTCATCACCACGTGGCACGCGTTCTTCTGGATGCCCGGGGAGGCGCTGCGCGCCGACCCGGTACCGCGCGCCCTCGACCGGGGCCGCTTCGTGAGCTGCTTCGGGAATTCGCTCTACGTCGCCGCCATGGCGGTGCCGCTGTCGCCGCTGCTGAGGCTGGCCGAGGGGGCGCTGCTGCACACCGTCCTCAGCCGGCGCGGGCAGGGGCGGTAGCGGGCCAAGGCCGTTCACGCTCGCCACGGTGAGGTGGACGTTACGCCACGATCCGCGCGCGAACCACCCGCGCTGACTCAAGGCCGAAGGCCGCCGCGCATCGGTCATGGTGAAAGCATGCCTCCGGCATGACCGATGCGCCGGCCGGCGATTTGGGGACGCTGGGCGCGCAGCTTCGAGGTGCTTCGGACGTGGCCGGGACAAATCGAGGGAGTCCGAAGTAAGATCGCTACCCCGCGGACCGGCGATGCGCGGCGGCGTCTTAGGGCCGCTCGTGGGATCCTGCGGAGATGCTACGCTAAATGCGCCACCGACGCCCTCAATACCCGCGCCAGATCCAGCCGCCGCCGAAGATCCGGCTGCTGTCCGGATCATAGAACACGCAGGCCTGGCCGGGCGAGACGCCTTCCTCGGCGACCACGAGTTCGACCTCGGCCTCGGTTTCCGAGATCGGCCGCACGATGGCCTCCCGCGGGGGGCGCGTCGAGCGCACCTTGACCGAGAGATGCCATTCCTCGCGCGAGGTGAACGGCGCGTCGCCCAGCCAGTTGATCTCGCGCACCGGCACCTTGCGGGTCGCCAGCATTTCTTTCGGGCCCACGATCACCTGCTTGTTGTCGACGTCGAGCTTGACCACGTAGAGCGGCTCCGTCAGGCCGCCGATCCCGAGGCCCCGGCGCTGGCCGATGGTGTAATGGATCACGCCGCGATGCTCTCCCAGCACCCGGCCGTCCGCGTGCACGATTTCGCCCGGCTCGGCGGCGCCCGGGCGCAGCTTCTCAATCACGCTCGCGTAATTGCCGTCGGGCACGAAGCAGATGTCCTGGCTGTCCGGCTTGTCGGCCACGCTCAGCCCGTATTTCGCTGCCAGCTCGCGGGTCTCGGCCTTGCTCTTGAGGTGTCCGAGCGGGAAGCGCAGGTAATCGAGCTGCTCGGGCGTGGTCGAGAACAGGAAATAGCTCTGATCGCGGTTGGCATCCGCCGCCGAGTGCAGCTCGGCGCCTTGGTCTCCGACCATGCGCTGGATGTAATGCCCGGTCGCCATGCAGTCGGCGTCGAGATCCTTGGCGGTCTCGAGCAGGTCCTTGAACTTCACCCGCTCGTTGCAGCGGATGCAGGGCACCGGCGTGGCGCCGCCGAGATAGCTCTCGGCGAATTCGTCGATCACCGCGTCGCGGAAGATGTTCTCGTAATCGAGCACGTAATGCGGAAAGCCCATCTGCTCGGCGACGCGACGGGCATCGTGGATGTCGATGCCGGCGCAGCAGGCGCCCTTCTTGGCCAGCGCCGCGCCGTGATCATAGAGCTGCAGGGTGACGCCGACGACGTCATAGCCTTCCTCGGCCAGCATCGCGGCCACCACGGAGCTGTCGACGCCGCCGGACATGGCGACCACGACACGCGTCTCGGACGGCGGCTTGGGCAGGCCGAGCGAATTGAGGGTCGGGGCATCGAGGGGCATGGCGGTCTCCTGGGAACAGGTCGCGAATATAGGAAAATGCTTTGCACTCTCAAGGGGCGGTTTTTAGACCGCGTTAAATCCACCGCGCTCAAATAGCGTCCAGCCGGAAACAGCGGGACAGAACAGAGCGGAACGGAAACGGGATGTACCTCAAGAAGATCAAAGGCCCGCGCGCAGTGACGCTCCCTGACGGCACCATCATGACCCGCGCCGATCTGCCCCCGGCCGAGACGCGCCGCTGGGTCGCCTCCCGCAAGGCCGCGGTGGTCAAGGCGGTAACATACGGGCTGCTTTCGGAAAACCAGGCGATGGATCGCTACGGGCTGAGCGCGGAGGAGCTTGGCGAATGGGTGCGCGCGGTGGCCCATCACGGCGAAGAGGCGCTGAAGGCAACGCTGGTGCAGCGCTTTCGCGCGCCGGGCGCCGAACCGTCCGATCCCTGATCTCGCCCCTCCTGAAATCGCAACCGATGATTGAAAAGAAAATCCGGATGTCTACAGTAAAGAAGCATTAACTTATTTGCCTCAGGGTCGGATCGACAGGACAGAACAAGCGGAGAACCTTCAATGCGAATCCTCCTTGTGGAAGATGATCCGACCACCTCGAAGAGCATCGAGCTGATGCTGACCCATGCCAATCTGAACGTGTACGCCACCGATCTCGGGGAAGAGGGGATCGATCTGGCCAAGCTCTACGACTACGACCTGATCCTGCTCGATCTCAATCTACCCGACATCGACGGGCATGAGGTGCTGCGCCAGCTGCGCATGGCGCGGATCAGCACGCCGATCCTGATCCTGTCCGGTGCCGATGATACGGACAGCAAGATCAAGGGCTTCGGCTTCGGCGCCGACGATTATCTCACCAAACCGTTTCATCGCGACGAACTGGTGGCGCGCATCCATGCGATCATCCGCCGCTCTAAAGGGCATTCCCAGTCGGTGATCCGCACCGGAAAGATCTCCGTCAATCTCGACGCCAAGACCGTCGAGGTGGGCGGCAAATCGGTGCACCTTACCGGCAAGGAATACCAGATGCTCGAGCTGCTCTCGCTGCGCAAGGGCACCACGCTCACCAAGGAGATGTTCCTCAACCACCTCTATGGCGGCATGGATGAGCCCGAGCTCAAGATCATCGATGTGTTCATCTGCAAACTCCGCAAGAAGCTGAGCGAAGCGACGGGAGACGAGAATTACATCGAAACCGTCTGGGGCCGTGGCTACGTGCTGCGCGATCCCGAGCCGCGATCGGACGAGCCGCCCGCGATGGCCGCCTCTGCCTGAGCTGTCGGCTGGACGCCGCCGCTCCCGCGCCCTAAACCTTCCGCCAGATGGCTGAACGACGGGGGCCCCGAGATGGCAGAGCAGGCGACAGGCGAAACCGCGGGCGAGATTGACGTCGAGGCCCTGAGCGAAGATCAGGCGCGGGCCGAGCTTGAGCGGCTGGCGGGGCTTCTGGCGAAGGCAAACCTCGCCTATCATACCGAGGACGCGCCCGAGATCAGCGATGCCGACTACGATGCGCTGAAGCGTCGGAACGTCGCGATCGAAGAGCGATTCCCCGAGCTCAAGCGCGAGGACAGCCCAAGCGAGCAGGTCGGCGCCGCGCTGGCCGAGGGGTTCGGCAAGATCCGTCACGCGCAGCGTATGATGTCGCTGTCGAATGCCTTCGATGACGACGAGGTGCGCGACTTCGACCGCGGGATCCGCCGCTATCTCGGTTTGGCCGAGGACGCGCCGCTGCCCTTCACCGCCGAGCCCAAGATCGACGGGCTGTCGCTGTCGCTGCGCTACGAGAACGGTGCCCTGATCCAGGCCGCGACCCGCGGAGATGGGGCCACGGGCGAGAACGTCACCGCCAATGCCCGCACCATCGACGACATTCCGCAACAGCTCGAGGGTGCGCCTGAGCTGCTCGAGGTGCGCGGCGAGGTCTACATGAGCCACGCCGATCTCGAGGCGCTGAACGAACGGCAGGAGGCGCGCGGCGGCAAACCCTTCGCCAACCCGCGCAACGCTGCTGCCGGCTCGCTGCGGCAGCTCGATCCCGAGATCACCCGTGCGCGCCCGCTGAAATTCTTCGCCTATGCCTGGGGAGAGCTCTCCGCGCCGCTGGCCGAGACCCAGATGGACGCCATCGAGCGTCTCGCCCAGCTCGGCTTCCAGACCAACCCGCTGACCCAGCTTTGCGACGGCCCGCAGGACATGCTGGATCATTACGCCGGCATCGAGGAACAGCGCGCGACGCTGGGCTATGACATCGACGGCGTGGTCTACAAGGTCAACAATCTTGCGCTGCAGGCGCGGCTCGGCTTTCGCTCGACCACACCCCGCTGGGCCATCGCCCACAAGTTTCCCGCCGAGCTCGCATGGACCCGGCTCGAGGCCATCGACATTCAGGTCGGCCGCACCGGCGCCCTCTCGCCGGTGGCGCGGCTCACGCCGGTGACGGTGGGCGGTGTCGTGGTGTCGAACGCCACGCTGCACAACGAGGATTACATCGCCGGGCGCGACGCCAGCGGCAACCCGATCCGCGACGGCAAGGACATCCGCGTCGGCGATTGGGTGCAGGTCTATCGCGCAGGCGACGTGATCCCGAAGATCGCCGATGTCGACCTGTCGAAGCGCCCCGACTGGGCCGAGCCCTACGCCTTCCCCGAGACCTGCCCGGAATGCGGCTCCGAGGCGATCCGCGAGGAGGGCGACGCCGTACGTCGCTGCTCGGGTGGTCTTATCTGTCCAGCGCAAGCCGTGGAAAAGATGAAGCATTTCGTGTCTCGATCCGCCTTCGATATCGAGGGGCTCGGGGCCAAGCAGGTCGAGCAGTTCTACCGTGACGGCTGGATCTCTGAACCGGCGGAAATCTTCACGTTGCGAGAGCGTTACGGCTCGGGGTTGCAGCAGCTCAAGAACCGCGAGGGCTGGGGGGAGAAGAGTGCGAGCAACCTCTTTGATGCCATTGATGAGAAACGGAAAATAGAGCTCGGTCGCGTGCTTTTCTCGCTCGGGATCCGCCACGTGGGCGAGGTGGTCGCCAACGATCTCGCGCGCCACTACCTGAGCTGGTCCGCGATGATCGCCGCCATCGACGCGGCGCGCCCCGCCGCCGAGCGCTATCGGCGTGCCGAGCAGGCGGTCGAGGCCGAGCGCGTGGCGGCCAAGTCCGAGGGCCGCCGCGCCCGGCTCAAGGAGATCCGCGATGCCGCCTGGGCCGAGGACCCGGCGGTCTCGATCGAGGCGCGCGCCGCGTGGGACGATCTCGTCGGTGTCGATGGCATCGGCCAAACGGTTGCGGTTTCGCTGGTCACGTCCATGGGCCAGCCCACAGAACGCGCCTCGATCGACCGGCTGGTGGCTCAGCTCGACATTCAGGATGCCGAGCGGCCAGCCACCGACGGCAGCCCTGTCGCCGGAAAGACCGTCGTCTTCACCGGCAGCCTCGAAAAGATGACCCGCGCCGAAGCCAAGGCGCGGGCCGAGGCGCTCGGCGCCAAGGTCTCGGGCTCGGTGAGCAAGAAGACCGACATCGTCGTGGCGGGCCCGGGCGCGGGGTCGAAGGAGGCCAAGGCGCGCGAACTGGGGGTCGAGCTGATGGACGAGGACGCCTGGCTGGCGCTGATCGGAGGCTGAGCCGATGAGCCAGAGGCCCGAAGCCCTCTGGGCGCTCTTCGCCGAGCTCAAGACGCTGGACGGGGTCGGGCCGAAGACCGCGCTGGCGCTCGAGGGGCTCGACATCGTCGCGCCGCGTGATCTGCTTTTCACCCTGCCGCACGGGGTGATCGACCGCCGCCCCCGCGGCAGTGTGCAGGATGCGACCCTTCCGGGCGTGGTCACGGTCGAGGTCACGGTCGGGCGTCACATGAAGCCGGCGCAGAAGGGCCGGCCTTATCGAATTCATGTCGAGGACGCGCAGACCGGCTTCCAGCTGGTGTTCTTCCACGGCCGCTCGGACTATCTCGGACGGGTGTTGCCTGAGGGATCGCGGCGCATCGTGTCCGGGCGGGTCGAGCTCTTCGACGGCATGGCGCAGATGGTCCACCCGGACCACATCCTGCCGCCCGATGAGGCCGCGAGCCTGCCCGCCTTCGAGCCGGTCTACCCGCTCACCGGCGGGGTGACGCAGAAGCTCATGGCACGGGCCAGCGCGGATGCACTGACCAAGGCGCCGGAGCTCGACGAATGGATCGACGGTCCATTGAAGGCGCGCGAAGGCTGGCCGGACTGGCGCGCGGCGCTGGAGGCGGCACACGCCCCCGATGGCGCCGACGCTCTGTCCCCGGCGGCGCCTGCGCGGGCAAGGCTGGCCTATGACGAGTTGCTGGCGCATCAGCTCACCCTCGCGTTGGCTCGGGTGCATCGTCGAAAGGGCAAGGGGCGGTCCACGCGCGGTGACGGGGCGCTCCGGCGCAAGGTGCTGGCGGCGCTGCCGTTCCGGCCCACAGGCGCGCAGATGCGGGCGATGGACGAGATCGCCGAGGACATGGCGGGCGGTGAGCGCATGAACCGCCTGCTGCAGGGCGACGTGGGCGCCGGCAAGACGCTGGTGGCCTTCATGGCGCTGCTGGTTGCGGTCGAGGCCGGGGGGCAGGGCGTGATGATGGCCCCCACCGAGATCCTCGCGCGGCAGCATCTCGAGGGGCTGCGACCCCTTGCCGAGAGCGCCGGCGTGGTGGTCGAGATCCTCACCGGGCGCGACAAGGGCAGTGAGCGCAAGGCCAAGCTGGCGGCGCTGGAGCGCGGCGACATCCAGATCCTCGTGGGCACGCACGCGGTCTTTCAGGCCGATGTGGCGTTCCGTGACCTGCGGCTGGCGATCGTCGACGAACAGCACCGCTTCGGCGTGCGCCAGCGGCTCGAGCTGGGGCGCAAGGGGGCTGGCGCGGATGTTCTGGTGATGACCGCGACGCCGATCCCGCGGAGCCTCGCGCTGGCACAATACGGCGACATGGATGTCTCGGTGCTCGACGAGAAGCCGCCGGGGCGCAAGCCGATCCGCACCGCGCTGGTCTCGGCCGAGCGCATGCAGGAGGTGGTGGAGCATCTCGTGCAGGCGGTGGCCGAGGGGCGGCAGGCCTATTGGGTCTGTCCGCTGGTCGAGGAGAGCGAGGCGGTCGACCTGACCGCGGCCGAGGAGCGGTTCAAACGGCTCCGCGCGCTCCTGGGCGAGGGTGTGGTCGGCCTTGTTCACGGACAGATGCCACCGGCGGAGAAGGACGCCGCCATGGCACGCTTCGTTGCGGGCGAGACTCAGGTCCTCGTGGCGACCACGGTGATCGAGGTTGGCGTCAACGTGCCAAACGCCACGATCATGGTGATCGAGCGCGCCGAATGGTTCGGTCTGGCGCAGCTGCACCAGCTGCGCGGCCGCGTGGGTCGGGGCGAGGGCGACAGCACGTGCCTGCTGATGTACCAGCCCCCCTTGGGTGAGGCGGGCATGAAGCGCCTCAAGACCCTCCGCGAGACCGAGGACGGATTCCGTATCTCGGAGGTCGACCTCGAGATGCGCGGCGCGGGTGATCTGATCGGCACGGCGCAATCGGGCCTGCCACGCTTCAAGGTGGCCGATCTCGAGCACCAGTCCGGCCTGATGGCGATGGCGCAGAGCGACGCGCGCAAGCTGCTGGCCGACGACCCGACGCTCGAGAGCCGGCGCGGGCGGGCCGCGAAGATGTTGCTCTGGCTGATGCGGCAGGACGAGGCGATCCGGCTGATCTCGGTCGGGTAGCCCCGTTCCGCGCCTGAATGTTCTTATTTTGTTCAGACCTGCGATCTTCGGGAAATCAATGTCTTAGCAGCGATCTGTCCGCATGTTCCTCTTCGTGTTCACATATGTTCTCAAAAAGTTCTTTACAGACCGTTCCCCCTATGAGAACAAAGTGGCAACAAAATTGAGAACAGGGATCGACACCATGATTGATACGCTTCGCAAGGTTCTTTCGCGCACCGACAACACGCTGATCCACGATATGATCGGCGGCGTCTCTCTGGTCGTCATCCTGATGGGGGCGCTTCACCTGCCCGGTTTCTGACAGTTTCTGCCTGCGGTCTTTCCGGTCGGTCCGGTCCGCGCGTCATCTGTCCCCGATGCGCGGCGGCTGTCCCCGCCTGATGCTCCACTGCCTGGGAGCGATGGCCGGTCCGACCTTTGATAAGACACGCCACTGACCGCCGCCTCCATGTCCCCCGGAGCGCGGCGGTTTTTTTATGTGCTAAGAGAGTTTGCGAGGGGTGCGGGCGGGCCGCCGAGGCCTCAGGCGCTTTGCGCTTCGGCGGCCTGGCTTGCGGCCTCGGTGGCGGCGTCGAGCGCCAGCAGGATCGAGGCGTGGCGGTTCTTGTAGGCCTGCGCCGGACGCAGCACCTCGAGCTCCTGGAACGGCGCCGGCGGGGTCGGGCCGTCTTCCTTCAGCATCGCGCGCAGCGCGTCCCGCGCCGCGGCGATCTCTTCCGGGGTGCGCCCGACGATGGCGTCGCCCACCACTGCCGCAGAGGCCTGGCCAAGCGCGCAGGCCTTCACGTCCTGCGCGTAATCCGACACCACGCCATCGCGCATGGTCAGGTCGACCGTCACCGTCGAGCCGCAGAGCGGCGAGCGTTTCTTGACGCTGGCATCGGGCGCCTCGAGCCGGCCGGTGCGCGGGATGTCTGCCGCGAGGGCGAGGATGCGCTGCGAATAGAGTTTGATGAGGTCGGTCTCGGCGGACATGGCTTTCCCTTTCCGGTCTTGTCTCCTAAATAGGGGCGGATTTCCCGGCTGCAAAAGGATTTTTGCCCCATGAGCTTCGATCCCGAGACTTTGGTCTACGATGCCAAGGGCCTCCTCCCCTGCATCGCGCAGGAGGCCGAGACCGGCGAGGTGCTGATGATGGCGTGGATGAACGCTGATGCGGTGGCACGCACGCTGGAGACCGGCCGGGTAACGTACTGGTCGCGCTCGCGCGCATCGTTCTGGGTCAAGGGCGAGAGCTCGGGCCACCTGCAGGAACTGGTGGAGCTGCGTGTCGATTGCGATCGCGACTGCCTGCTCGCGCTGGTGCGCCAGACCGGACCGGCCTGCCACACGAACCGGCGCTCGTGTTTCTATACCGCGCTGCGCGACGGGGACGAGGTCGAGATCATGGCGCCGATGGCGGAGTGAGCCGGGCGCTCTGTCCGCCGGATGCGCTGGCGGTGATGGCGGTTTGGGGGCGCTGCCCCCGTCGCGGCCTTGCTGCGACTCCCCCCGAGGTATTTTTGAACCAGAGAAGATCGGGGCGTGGGGCTCATAGGCCGACCATGCTGCGGATCTCCTGCGGGGTGCGGCCTTCGCTGCGGTAGAGCGCGATGGCGCGGGCGTCGTCGCGTTTGGCGAGACGCTTGCCGCTCTCGTCGCGGATCAGGCGGTGGTGGTGGTAGCGCGGGGTTGTGAGGTCCAGAAGGCCCTGGAGCAGCGCGTGGATGCGCGTGGCCTCGAAAAGGTCGCGGCCGCGGACCACGTCGGTGACGCCTTGCGCCGCGTCGTCGATCACCACCGCAAGGTGGTAGGCGGCGCCCATCTCTCGGCGCGCCAGCACGACGTCGCCGATGGTGGTGATCATCTCGTGCGCCGAGGTCTCGATCGCGCCGGTCTGGCCGTCGGGACCGGCGCCGGTTTCCACGAAGTGCAGCGGCCGGGTCAGGGTCGCGCAAGCGCGGGCCATGTCGAGCCGCAGCGTTGTGTCCTCTGGCCGGGGGCCGGTCGGCGGCGTGGCAGGGCGGCAGGTGCCGGGGTAGATCAGCCCGTCCGGTCCGGTGAGCGGCGCGCCCTCCTGCGGCGCGGAGAGCGCTTCGCGGATGTCGCGGCGGGTGCAGTGGCAGGGATAAAGCAAGCCGCTCTCCCACAGCCGGTCGAGCGCGGCCTCGTAGGCGTCGAGATGCTCGGATTCGCGCCGGCAGGGGGCGGGCCAGTCGAGGCCCAGCCAGCGCAGGTCGTCCTTGAGCTGCGCCTCCCATTCCGGGCGGGCGCGGCTGCGGTCGAGATCGTCGATGCGCAGCAGGAAGGTGCCGCCCGCCGCCGTGGCCATGTCGAAGTTGAGCAGCGCCGAGTAGGCGTGGCCGAGATGCAGCGGACCGGTGGGCGAGGGGGCGAAGCGGGTGATCATGGCGCGCGACCCTAGGCGGAGCCTCGCGCGGCGGCAAGCGCCTGCGACACAATGGCAAGGCATGCGGGGGCAGGGCGTGCGGGCCTTTACGTTCTTGCGCGTTTGGCACTCTATGGGTGCAGGCGACTCGCAAGATGCATTTTTGAGTTGTCCTGTTTCTTTGCAATGGAGAGTTCAGATGAAGAGATTTGTCTTTTGTCTTGCCGCGCTCTGCGCCGGCACACCGGCCTTTGCCCTCGATCTGACCAGCCCCGATATCGGCGATGGCGCAACCATCGACGAGAGGTTCGTCTTCGATGGCTGGGGCTGTCCCGGCCAGAATGTGTCGCCGGAGCTGTCCTGGTCCGGCGCTCCGGAGGGCACGGCGTCCTATGCGCTGATGGTGCACGACCCGGACGCGCCGACCGGTGGTGCGGGCTTCTGGCACTGGATCGTGCTCGACATCCCCGCCGACACCGACGGGCTCGGGCAGAACGCCAGCGCCGAGGGCATGCCCGAGGGCGTGACGGTGATCGCCAATGATTTCGGTGCCGAGAGCTGGGGCGGCCCGTGCCCGCCCGAAGGCGACGGCGCGCATCGCTACAACATCACGCTCTACGCGCTGCCCGAGGCGCTTGGCCCGATGGAGGGCGCCTCGAAGGCGGTGATCGGCTTCACCGTCAATGCCAAGGCGCTCGACAAGGCGGTTCTGAGCGGCACCTACGGGCGCTGAGCTGCGGCCAAGAAGACAGGGCGGCCTTGCGGGCCGCCCTCGTGTGTTGTCTCGCTCAGTCCTCGTCGCGCCAGGCGCGCTCGATGCGGCGGGTGCGGCGCTCTTCGCCGGACTGGTAGATCAGGATCCAGGCCAGCAGGATGAACATCGGGTGGGTCAGCCCGCCCGAGAAGATGATCGCCGGCACCCAGACGAGAAACACCACGATCGACAGGATCGGCCGCCCGGTGAACAGGATCGACAGCGGCGGCAGCAGCAGCGCGAGGACATAGTTCATGCGGGCACCTCCTGCGTCGCGAGCCAGCCGGTCCATTCCGCCTTGGCGCGGTCGGTGTAGGCCTTATAGCGGTCCTTGCGGCCGCGGCGCCCGCCCTTGAGCCCGTCGACCGGTCGGAACAGGCCGAAATTGACGTTCATCGGCTGGAAGGTCTTGGCCTCGGCGCCGCCGGTGATGTGGTGGATCAGCGCGCCATGGGCGGTGTCCTGCGGGATCTCGGGCAGCGGACGGCCGAGGATCTCGGCGGCGGCCATGCGCCCCGCGGCAAGGCCCATGGCCGAGGATTCCACGTAGCCCTCGACGCCGGTGATCTGGCCGGCGAAGCGGATATTGGGCTTCGAGCGCAGGCGCATCTGCGCATCGAGCAGGGTGGGCGAGTTGAGGAAGGTGTTGCGGTGAATGCCGCCGAGCCGCGCGAACTTGGCCTCCTCGAGGCCCGGGATCATCCGGAACACCTCGGTCTGGGCGCCGTACTTCATCTTGGTCTGGAAGCCGACGATGTTGTAGAGCGTGCCGAGCGCGTTGTCGCGGCGCAGCTGCACCACCGCATAGGCCTTTTCCTCGGGCTTGTGGCTGTTGGTGAGGCCAATGGGCTTCATCGGGCCGTGGCGCAGGGTCTCGCGGCCGCGCTCGGCCATAACCTCGATGGGCAGGCAGCCGTCGAAATAGCCCGCGGTTTCGCCCTCGTGGAAGGCGGTCTTGTCGGCGGCGAGCAGCGCGTCGATGAAGGCCTCGTATTGCGGCTTGGTCATCGGACAGTTGATGTAGGCCTTGCGCTCTTCCTCGGTCTCGCCCTTGTCATAGCGCGACTGCAGCCAGGCCACGTCCATGTCGATGCTGTCGAAATAGACGATGGGCGCGATGGCATCGAAGAAGGCGAGCGCGTCGGCGCCGGTCTCGCGGGCGATGGCCGCGCCGAGCGCGGACGAGGTCAGCGGGCCGGTGGCAAAGATCCACTGGCCGTCCTCGGGCAGCTCGGTGATCTCTTCATCGGAGACCGAGACATTGGGGTGGTCGCGCAGCACCTGGGTGACACCGGCCGAAAACGCATCGCGGTCGACCGCGAGCGCACCGCCCGCGGGCAGGCGGTGGGTATAGGCCTGCCGCATCACCAGCCCGCCGGCCTGCAGCATCTCCCAGTGCAGGAGGCCCACGGCGTTCTGCTCGTGATCGTCCGAGCGGAACGAATTCGAGCAGACCATCTCGGCGAGGTCGCCGGTGCGGTGAGCGAAGGTTTCAACCTTGGGGCGCATTTCGTGGATCACCACGGGAATGCCGGCCTCCGCGGCCTGCCAGGCGGCTTCCGAACCGGCCATGCCGCCGCCGACGATATGCAATCTCTGTGTCATGAAGGGGCAGATAGGGGATCGCGAGGCCGGTGTTAAGGGGCAAGATGCGCCACCGGGCCGCGGATCGTGCTGGAAGCGCCGTGGCAGGGGGCGCTGCCCCCTCTTGGCGCTGTGCGCCAATTCGCCCCCGAGGTACTTTTGAACCAAAGAAGCCAGAAGCGCTGCGCCCCTGGCTTCTCTTCGTCAAAAATACTCCCGCCGGAGGCGTCCTTCGCGTGCCACGTGCGGACCGCGAACCGTCAGGCGAGCCCGGCCTCTTCAAGCAGGCGCGCGGCCTCGGCATAGGGCGTGGCCAGCGCGTCCTTGTCCTCGCCGGGATGAAAGCGCATGCGGGTTGTGGTGTTCATCGGGCGCGGCTCCAGGATCTGCACCCGCGGGCCGGTCTTGCTGCTCTCGGCCTTCCAGGACCGCGCGAGGGCGATCTGGGCGGCCTTGGTCGCTCCGTAATTGCCGTAAAAGCGCGCGCCCGCATGCGGGTCGTCGAAAAACAGTGCCTGGCCGGTCTCGCCCAGCAGCGGTGCCATGTAGGGCACGAGGTAGCCCATCGGTGCCACGTTGATGTCGAGCGCCTTCTGGAAGTCCTTGGGCTCCATGAGGCTCGCCGGCGCCAACGGCGCGGCGTGGATCGCCGTGTGGACCCAGAGCGCGGCACCGCCCCAGCGGTCGTAGACCGAGCGGCAGAGCTGCGCCATGGCGTCGCGCTTGGTGATGTCCATGGGGGCCAGCGTGGCGCTGCCGCCGCGAGCCTTGATGCGGTCGTCGAGATCCTCGAGCCCGCCCACGGTGCGGGCGACGGCGACGACGTGGTAGCGGGGCGCGAGCGCCTCGGCGAGGGCGAAGCCCAGGCCGCGCGAGGCGCCGGTGACGATGGCAATCTGGTCGGTCATGCCTGCCCCATTGGCCCGCGCGGCTGGGTTTGTCAACGTCCGCCGAGCTGCTCGAGCCAGTAGGCCTTGCCACCCCGCGCCAGCGCGATGCGACCGGTATCGATTGCCACCACCTGGCGGCCGTTCACCCGATCGCCAAGCGCCACCGTGTCGAGCCGCCCGTTGGGCAGACGCACGAGCGCTTCCGGGGCGGTCTCGTTGCCGAACACGCCAAGCAGCATCGGGCCGCTGCGCGGCATATCAACTGATTCAGTGGCGCGTTCTGCGACCTGTCTCGGGGTTTGTTGCTGAGCCATTCTGGCCATCCTCCTGTCTGGTCCCCTTGGGATGGACGGCTGGATAAAGCCGGTGGACCGGACAGGAAAGACGGGGTGCCGTCACGCCGCCGTGAGTTCGGGGCAGCCTTGGCGGAAGATTGGCGGGAAGGAGCCGGCGCGCCGGCAAGGGCGCGCCGATGCGGCGATTATTCCGCCGCCTTGAGCTTGAAGCCCTTCTCGATCATGTCGGCCGGTTCGACCGGGTACTCGCCCGAGAAGCAGGCATCGCAATATTGCGGGCAGCTGTTGTTGCGGCCCTCGGATTCGCCTGCGGCGCGGTAGAGACCGTCAAGAGAGATGAATTTCAGCGAGTCGACGCCAAGGTGCTCGCACATCTCGTCCTCGGACATGGTCGCGGCCAGCAGCTTCTCGCGCTGGGGCGTGTCGACGCCGTAGAAGCAGGGCCAGGCGGTCGGCGGGGAGGCGATGCGGAAATGCACCTCGGCGGCGCCGGCATCGAGGATCATTTCCTTGATCTTGCGCGAGGTGGTGCCGCGCACCACCGAGTCGTCGACCAGCACCACGCGCTTGCCGCGGATCAGGGCGCGGTTGACGTTGAGCTTGAGGCGCACCCCCATGTTGCGGATCTGCTCGGTGGGCTCGATGAAGGTCCGGCCCATGTACTGGTTGCGGATGATCCCCATGCCATAGGGAATGCCGCTCTCGTGGGCGTAGCCGATCGCCGCCGGGGTACCGCTGTCGGGCACCGGGCAGACGAGGTCGGCCTCGATCGGGGCCTCGCGGGCCAGCTCGACGCCGATCTGGCGGCGGGTCTCGTAGACCGAGCGGCCGCCGATGATCGAATCGGGGCGCGAGAAATAGACGTGTTCGAAGATGCAGAAGCGCGAGTTGCGGCTGCGGAAGGGATGCGTGCTTTCGACCCCCTTCTCGGTGATCACCACCATCTCGCCGGGCTCGATCTCGCGCACGTACTCGGCGCCGATGATGTCGAGCGCGCAGGTCTCGGACGAGAGGCACCAGCCGTCGCCAACCTTGCCCAGAACCAGCGGCCGCACACCGAGCGCATCGCGCACGCCGATCAGCTTGGTCCGGGTCATGGCGACGACCGAGAAGGCGCCCTCGACACGGCGCAGCGCGTCTTCCATCCGGGCCGGGATGTCGCGCTGCAGCGAGCGCGCCATCAGGTGGATGATGCATTCGCTGTCCGACGAGCTCTGGAAGATCGAGCCACGCTCGATCAGCTCGCGGCGCAGGGCCTCGGCATTGGTGATGTTGCCGTTATGGGCAATCGCCGCGCCGCCCATCGAGAACTCGCCGAAGAAGGGCTGCACGTCGCGGATCTGCGCGCCCTTGGAGCCGGCGGTGGAGTAGCGCACATGACCGATGGCCAGCGCGCCGGGCAGGGTTTCCATCAGCGACTGCTTGGTGAAGTTGTCGCGGACATAGCCGAAGCGGCGGGCCGAATTGAAGCCGTGCTCGGGGTGGTAGGAGACGATCCCACCGGCTTCCTGCCCGCGATGTTGCAGGGCATGAAGGCCGAGGGCGACGAAATTGGCGGCGTCGGTGACGCCGATCATTCCGAAGACCCCGCATTCCTCGTGCAGCGTGTCGCCGTCGACGGCATCGAAATCAAAGGGATGGGCGGGGGGCATGTGGCGCTCGGACAAGGGCAGCTCCGAATCCGGTATTGGGGAGAGATGGCCCCCACATAATCGCATCCGCGATACATGTCACGGAAGGATCATAAAACTCTGGGTTCGCGCAATCACAGCGCGAGTCGACGCCACGCAGGCGCGACGCATTGCCGCGATCTGCCACTGGCACGTGCAGAAATCCGCTCTAGGTGATGCTTCGACCGCATTTGGAGACCTCGGCATGGACACATTCCTCGGCCTCGACGCAACGCTGCTGGCACGCATCCAGTTCGGCTTTACGGTGTCGTTCCACTTCATCTTCCCGTCGATCAGCATCGGCCTCGCGAGTTACCTCGCGGTGCTGAACGGATTGTATCTTTGGACGCGGGATGAGGTGTACCTCCGGGTGTTCAACTTCTGGGTCAAGATCTTTGCCATCGCCTTCGGCATGGGCGTGGTCTCGGGCATCGTCATGTCCTACCAGTTTGGCACCAACTGGTCGGTGTTCTCGGATCTGGCAGGGCCCGTGGTCGGACCGCTCATGGCCTACGAGGTGCTGACGGCGTTCTTTCTCGAAGCCGGCTTCCTCGGCATCATGCTCTTCGGCCGCGACAAGGTGGGGCCGGGTCTGCACATGTTCGCGACCGCCATGGTCGCGGTGGGCACGGCGATCTCGGCCACATGGATCCTGTCGGTGAACTCGTGGATGCAGACGCCGCAGGGCTTCGGCATGAACGCCGACGGTCAGTTCATTCCCGAGGACTGGTGGGCCATCGTCTTCACGCCCTCCTTCCCGTATCGCTTGGCGCACACGCTCACCGCCGCCTACCTCACCACCGCCTTCATCGTTGGCGGCGTCGGCGGCTGGCAGTTGCTGCGGGGGCGGGCACACAACGCCGCGGCGCGCCGGATGTTCTCGATGGCGATGTGGATGATCGTCGTGACCGCGCCGCTGCAGGTCATGGTGGGCCACGAGCACGGGCTCAACACGCTCGAGCATCAACCGGTGAAGATCGCCGCGATGGAGGGGCACTTTCACAGCCACGAGGACGGCGCGCCGCTGATCCTCTTCGGCCTGCCGGACCAGGAGGCGGGCGAGATGCGCTACGAGCTGTCGATCCCGCATCTGAGCTCGGTGATCTTCGGGCTGGGCTGGAACGGGGCGATGGAGGGGCTCGACGTGGTGCCCGACGAAGAGGAGCCGCCGGTGGCGGTGATCTTCTGGTCGTTCCGCGTCATGGTCGGCCTCGGCTTCCTGATGGTGGGCGCCGGTCTCTGGGGGCTGTATGCGCGCTGGCGCGGGCATCTCTACGCCTCGCCCTGGCTCTGGCGGGCGATGGTGGCGATGGGGCCGTCGGGGCTGGTGGCGGTGATCGCCGGCTGGATCACCACCGAGGTCGGACGGCAGCCCTATGTCGTCTACAACCAGCTTCGGACCGCCGACGCGGTCTCGCCGCTGGGGGCGAGCGCGGTGGGCTGGTCGCTGATCGCCTTCATCGTGATCTATTTCGCGGTGTTCGGGGCAGGGGTGCTCTACATCCTGCGGCTCATGCATCGCGAGCCCGACACGGGCGAGGACGATGCGGACGCCGAGCCCGGTCCGACCCGCGCCGCCGGCATCACGCCCCAGCAACAGATGGACCGGGGCCGCGCGGCCCCGGCGGAATGAACCGGAGGAACGCGCAATGGCACTCGATCTGACCACCGCATGGGCGCTGCTGCTGGCCTTCGCCGTCTTCGTCTACGTGGTGCTCGACGGTTTCGACCTCGGGCTCGGCATCCTTTACCCGTTCTTCCCCAAGAAGGACGACCGCGATCTAATGATGAACACCGTCGCCCCGGTCTGGGACGGCAACGAGACCTGGCTGGTGCTGGGCGGAGGCGGGCTCTTCGCGGCCTTTCCACTGGCCTATGCCATCATTCTGCCGGCGACCTACCCGCTGATCATCGCCATGCTGCTCGCTCTGGTCTTCCGCGGCGTGGCCTTCGAGTTCCGCTGGCGCTCGACCAGCCGGTTCTCGCGCTGGAGCTGGGACATGGCCTTCATGGGCGGCTCGACCGTGGCGGCGCTGGCGCAGGGCATGACGCTGGGAACGCTCTTGCAGGGCATCACCGTCGAGGGCCGCGCCTATGCCGGCGGCTGGTGGGACTGGCTGACGCCGTTCACGCTGCTCTGCGGGGTCGCTGTGGTGGCGGGCTACGCGCTGCTGGGCGCCTGCTGGCTCAACCTCAAGACCGAGGGCGAGATCCAGGAACGCGCGCGCTGGATGGCGCGGATCGCCGGGCTGCTGACCGTCGCCGGCATCGTCGCGGTGAGCGCGGCGACCCCCTTCCTTGAGACCGCTTACTTCGAGCGTTGGCTGGCCTGGCCGGGCATTCTCGAGGTGGCCATCGTGCCGGTCCTGGTTGGTGTTCTGACGTTGTGGCTGGCGCGGTCACTGACCTCCGGCAAGGGGCCGGACTGGCTTCCCTTCGTGCTGGCGCTGGGTCTGTTCCTGCTGTGCTTCGCGGGGCTTGGCGTGTCGATGTGGCCCTATGTGATCCCGCCCTCTGTGACGCTCGAACAGGCCGCCGCGCCAGAGAGCTCGCAGCTCTTCATGTTCGTGGGTGCGGTGGTGCTGGTGCCGATCATCCTTGCCTACACCATCTACGCCTACTGGGTGTTTCGCGGCAAGCTTCAGCTCGGCGAGGGCTATCACTGATGGCGGCGCGGCTGCGCAGGGTCGGGTGGTTCGTGCTGCTGTATTTGTGCGGGCTCGCCGCGGTCGGGGCGGTGGCCTACGCGATCCGGGCGGTGCTGCTGTAGGGGCGGGCAATTAGGTGCGCGCAGTGCAAGGCGAGGGGCTGACGCTGCCGCTTTCGGGCGGCCCCTCGCTCAAGGAACGCGCGGGATCGGCGCTAAGAGGGCCCTGCGGATCGCCGGGTCAGCCGTTTGCGGCGAGGTCCGAGCGCTGTGGGGCGCGGAATCAAGGCCGCAGGCCGCCGCGCCATCGGTCATGCTGAAAGCATGCCTCCGGCAAGACCCGCCCCCCGGGCTGGCGATATGGTGGGGCTGGGTACTCAACTTCGAGGTCCTTCGGACTTGGCCGAGATAAATCGAGAAATACAATCTGTCATTCGCCACCCCGCAGGCTGGCGATGGCGCGGCGGGTCGAGAGGTCGCAAGCGTCTCTGGAAACGAAAACGCGCGGCCGAGAAGGCCGCGCGCTTTGCATTCCGGGAAGCCTATTTGGCTCAGGCGTCGTTCGGGCCCGGTGCCTGGCAGACTGCGACCAGCTCTTCGTATTGGCGGGTCACCCAGCCGAGCGCGGCCTCGGGGTTCTGTTCCTCGATGCGGTCGGTGAACTGGGCGAAAACCGCCGCCGAGCGCGAGTCGTCGATCATCGGGATGCCCTGCGCGGTGATCACCGTCTGGTAGACGAAGAAGCCGATCGCCACGAGCAGGATGCCGCGTGCGACGCCGAACATGAAGCCAAGCCCCTGATCGAGCCCGCCAAGCGCCGAGCGCTGCACAAGGCTCGAGAACACCGGGGTGAAGAGCGAGATGATCACCAGCGCCAGCGCCAGCACCGCGGCGAAGGCTGCGATCAGCGACAGCTCGCAGCTGTCGGTGAGGAACTCGCCGATCACCGGCGCTTCCTGCACCAGCGGCTGCACCTGAGGCGCGAACATGTAGGCCAGGATGGCGGCGGCAATCCAGCCGGCGATCGCCAGGGCCTCGCGGACGAGGCCGCGGGAATAGGCCAGCAGCGCCGACAGCACGATGACGACGGCAACGACGCCATCAACTACAGTGAAACCTTCCATCCGATCCTGTCCCTTGTCGTCCCGGTCTGTGCGGGCCCTCTTAACCGGCGCCGAAGACCTCGCCAACCACGCTGGCGAGATCCGCCATTTCGGTCAGCTCCATCCCGGAACCCTTGGCCTTGCCGCCGCGCGGCAGAATGGCTGTGGAGAAACCAAGTTTCTGCGCCTCTTTCAACCGGTTTTCGGTCTGACCCACCGGACGCAGCGCGCCAGAGAGGCTGATTTCTCCGAAAACCACCGTCTCGGGCGGAACTGCCACATCCTCGCGCGCCGAAAGAAGGGCTGCGGCAACGGCGAGATCGGCGGCCGGCTCGCTTACCTTCATGCCACCCGCCACGTTGAGATAGACGTCGAGCCCGGCGAAGGGGATGCCACAACGCGCCTCGAGCACCGCGAGGATCATCGCCAGCCGGCTTCCGTCCCAGCCCACCACCGTGCGGCGCGGGTTGGCCTGCGGCGTGGGCGCGACAAGCGCTTGGAACTCGACCAGAACAGGGCGGGTCCCCTCGATGCCCGAAAACACCACCGAGCCGGGGGCCGGCTTGCCGCGCTCGGACAGGAACAGCGCCGAGGGGTTTGCCACCTCCGAAAGCCCCGCGCCGGTCATCTCGAAGACGCCGATCTCGTCGGCCGGGCCGAAGCGGTTCTTGACGCTGCGCAGGATGCGGAACTGGTGGCCGCGCTCGCCCTCGAAATACAGCACCGTGTCGACCATGTGCTCGACCACGCGAGGGCCGGCGATCTGGCCGTCCTTGGTCACGTGGCCGACCATGATGACGCTGGTGTTGCGGCTCTTGGCGAAGGTCGTGAGCTCATGCGCGGCGGCACGCACCTGCGCCACCGAGCCCGGCGCCGAGCCCACGTTGTCGGCCCACATGGTCTGGATCGAGTCGATGATCGCCAGCGTCGGGCGCTCTTCCTCGAGCGTGGTCAGGATGTCGCGCAGGTTGGTCTCGGCGGCGAGCTTAACCGGCGCCTGTTCGAGACCCAGCCGCTGCGCCCGCATCCGCACCTGCGCGCTGGCCTCTTCGCCGCTGGCATAGATCACCTTGAGCCCGGCCTGCGCGAAGGCGGCAGCGGCCTGAAGCAGCAGCGTCGATTTGCCGATGCCCGGATCGCCGCCCACGAGGATCGCCGAGCCCGGGACCAGTCCGCCACCCAGCACCCGGTCTAGCTCGCCAATGGCGCAGGCGGTGCGTGGCGGCGGCGCTTCGGGATGCGACAGGTCGGTCAGCTTGGCAGCGCGGCCACGCGCGTTGCCGAGGGTCTTGCCGGAGGGGCCGCTCGACAGCGGCGCCTCCTCGACGATGGTGTTCCATTCGCCGCAGGCTTCACAGCGCCCCGACCATTTCGAGGTGGTGTTGCCGCAGGACTGGCAGACAAAATTGGTGGATGCACGCGCCATGCCGCCTCTTTGGCGCAGCGGCCGGTGAGGTGCAAGCGCCTCGGAACGCGGCGAGAGTTATTCCGCCGCGCGCCGCGCCAGCATCGCGACCACCGGCTCGGGATGGGCGGTCTCGTGTTCGTCGTCCTCGTAGTGATCCGGCCCCGTGACCCAGCCGGACTGCACGTTGCTCAGCGTGGCGACATTCTGCGCCGGCTCCTGGTGTTCGGACACGTTGATCTCGGGCAGGATGCCCTCGAGCTGTTCGCAGAGCCGTGTCAGCTGGGCCTCGGCCACGTCCTCTTCGAGCTCGACGCGCATGTGCCAGTTGTGGATCTCGTTGGCGACGCGCTTGGCCTCTTCGAGGCGGATGTTGAAATCCTCGATCTCCTGCTGGCGCGCGGTAAGGAAATCGCGGGCGCGCTGCACCTTGCTGTCGGAATAGACCTCGGCCAGCTCGTGCGAGACGTGGCTCATCTGGGCCGCCACCTCGAGCACCGACGGCTCCAGATCGCCGAGATCGGGATGATCGCGCAGGAAGGCGATGCGCTCGCGCACCGAATCGAACTCGGACGACATGGTGAACACACCCTCGCGGTCGGCCCGGTGCGAGGCGGCATAGGCGCGGGCAACGTCGCGCATGGTCATGTGGAAGCGCCGGTGCGAGTTTTCCAGCGTCATGATGCGGGCGTTGGAGGGCAGGAAGAACATCAGCCCCAACGCCAGCGCGGTAAGGCCGAGCTGGATGTAGATGCCGGCCTGCGGCACGACCTGATCTCCGAAGGTGAGCGGCATGGTCAGCCAGTCGGCATAACCGAGCGCGGCGGCGGCAGAATATGCGCCAAGGCCAAGTCCGAGGGAGAGGATCAGCAGGAAGGAGACCCGCTGCATGAGATATTGGATGAGTAGGGCCGTGGCACGCATCTGCGTCATCATGGGTCTATGCCCCCGGGAAAATTATGAATTGCATAAATCGACAACGGCAAGAATACGCCGAAGGTTGCAATTTCACCTAGATTTTTTTTGAAGGCGGCGAAAGCAACCCGGTCGAGGTTAGGTAATTCTTAACCGAATCGGAGAACTGTTTCCTGATTCAGGTCAACTGTGGCGTGTTTTATCCCGGGATTCCGCCAACGAAATCAGGAGCGATGCGAGGATGCAGCCGGTGAACAGGTAGAGCCCCCAAGCGGTCTCGATCCGGCCCACGCCGATGCCCTTGGCCAGCGTGATATAGACCGCGATGAGGAAGATATCGGCCATTGCCAGCTTGCCGAGGATGTTCACGGCGGGCAGGGCGCGCCGGTCGAGCAGGTCAAACTGGATGAGTGCAAGGCCCAGTGTCTTGAGCCACGGCGCGAAGAGCGCAAAGACCGTGACAATGAGCGCGAGAAAGATGTCGCTGTCCCACAGCGCCTGAAGCCCGGACAGCACGCTGATCTCGTCGAGCCCGAAGAGCGGCAGGAAGCCCGCGCGCACCAGCGGCGCCGCCCAGGCCACCGGGTAGAGCACGAGAAGCGCGAGATTCGCGGCTTTCAGCACCGGTACGGTCAGGCGCGGGGCGGCCATCGCCTCAGACCAGACGCGTGGCGAGCCAGAGGCCAAAAAGGAGGATCAGCAGAACCACATGCGCGATGTCGAGCCCCCGTCCGCGGCTGCCGGGCAGGTAGGCGCTGGCGGCCAGGACGAGCGAGGGGATCAGCAGAGGCAGGATGCCGCCGCCCATAGACATGAACCGCGCCGCCGCTCCGGCCACGGCGCCCCCGGTCAGCCCGGCCACCGGGGCGAGGAGCACGATGGCCCCGAACACCGCCAGCACCAGCGCCACCACCGCCGCCCCACGGGACGGGCCGGCGGCGCGCATCGCGCGGGCCAGCGCCAGCGCGGCGACAAGCTCGAGGAAGATGAAGCGCTTGAAGATCAGGAAGGCAAGCAGGATGGGGGTGGGCTCTAGCATGATTTACCTCACGGCCTCGATCGGGCCCTCGGCGCGCCCGTGGATGAATTGTTGCAGATAGGGGTCGGCGGCGCGGTCCATCTCGGCCACAGGGCCAGTCCACTTGATGACGCCGTCATGCAGCATCGCCACGTCATCGGCGATGGCGCGCACCGAGCTCATGTCATGGGTGATGGTCATCGCGGTGGCCCCCATCTCGGTGACGATCTCGCGGATCAGGTCGTTGATCACGCCGGCCATGATCGGGTCGAGCCCGGTGGTGGGCTCGTCGAAGAAGATGATCTCGGGGTCGGCGGCGATGGCGCGGGCGAGGCCTACGCGCTTCTGCATCCCGCCCGAGAGCTCGGCCGGAAAGGCATCGGCCACGTCCGGGGTGAGGCCGACGCGGCGTAGCTTCTCGATGGCGATCTCGCGCGCCTCGCGTTTCGGGCGCTTCAGCGCGCCGCGCAGCAGGCGGAAGGCGACGTTCTGCCAGACCGGCAGCGAGTCGAACAGCGCACCCCCCTGGAACAGCATTCCGAAGCGGGCGAGAAAGGCATCGCGGTCGCCCTCGTGCATGTCATGGCCATCGACGAAGATCTGCCCGGCATCGGGCTCGATCAGCCCGAGGATGCATTTCAGCGTCACCGATTTGCCGGTGCCCGAGCCGCCGATGATCACCATCGAGGTGCCGCGCGGGATGCTCAGATGCACGTCGCGCAGCACGGTCTTGTCGCCGAAGGCCTTGGCCACGTGGCGCATCTCGATCATCGGGGGCAGCGCTTCGGTCATATCGAGAAGAACACCCCCGTGAGCAGGAAATTCGCCGCAAGGATCAGCACCGCTGCCGCTTCGACCGAGCCCTTGGTGGCGCGGCCCACGCCCTGCGCGCCGCGACCGGACTGCATGCCGTAGTAGCACCCCATCAGCGCCGCGATGCCGCCGAAGGCGCAGCCCTTGACCAGCGACGACACGATGTCGAGCGGCTCGAGGAAATCGACGGTGTTCTCGAGATAGGCCGCCGGGTTGAAACCGAGCGAGCCGGTGGCGACGAAATAGCCGCCGAAGATCCCGATCACGTCGCCGACCGCCACCAACAGCGGCACCACGATCAGCGCCGCGAGGAGGCGCGGGGCGACGAGGTATTTCATCGGGTGGGTCGAGAGCGTCACCAGCGCGTCGATCTGCTCGGTCACCTTCATCGTGGCGATCTCGGCGGCGATGCTCGAGGTCACCCGCGCGGCGATCATCAGCCCCACCAGCACCGGCCCGAGCTCGCGCACCATGCCGATGGCGACGATCTGCGGCACCACCGCCTCGGCATTGAAGCGGGCGCCGCCGGAATAGATCTGCAGCGCCAGCGCGCCGCCGGTGAACACCGCCGTCAGCCCCACCACCGGCAGCGACAGCCAGCCGATCTGCAAGAGCGCGTTGAGGAACTCGCGGCCGTAAACCGGCGGGCGCACCACATGGCTGATCGCAGCACACGCAAAAAGTGCGACGCGCCCGATGGCGGCAAGCAGCCCAAGAGCCGCGCGGCCGATCAGCGCCAGTGGCGTGGCGAGGCTCATGCCCCGGTATAGGTCCGGGCGTAGCGGTTGCCGAGCGAGGTCAGAACCTCGTAGCCGATGGTGCCGATGGCGTCGGCCACGGTGTCGACGCCTTGCTTCTGGCCCAAAAGCTCGACCTGCTCGGGCACGTCCTTGAGCGCGGTGACGTCGATGGTGATCAGGTCCATCGAGACCCGGCCGAGGATCTTGCAGCGGGTGTTTCCAGCCCAGACATAGCCCTTCTTGGCCAGCGCCCGGTGGATGCCGTCGGCATAGCCCGCGGCGATGGTGGCGACCTTGGTGGGCACGCGCGCCACCCAAGCGTTGCCATAGCCCACCGACTCGCCCGGCGTGACCTCGCGGGTCTGGATCACCGGCAGCATCAGCCCGACCACGGGCATGGCATCGGCGAAGGGTAGGCCGCCATAGATGCCGATGCCGGGGCGGGTGACCTCGAAATGGTAGTCCGGGCCCATCAGGATGCCGCCGGTGGCCGAAAGCGAGCGCGGCGCATCGATGTCGTCGGTCATTTCGCGGAAGGTGCGCAGCTGCAGCGCATTCATGCCGTGCTCGGGCTCGTCGGCGCAGGCCAGGTGCGACATCACCAGCCGCGGCTTCTGCGCCAGTGCGATCTCGCGCAGCGCCGCCCATTCCGACGGCTCCATGCCAAGTCGGTTCATGCCGCTGTCGAGCTGGATGCCGAACGGATGGCCGGGCAGGGCCTCGACATGGCGCAGCATCTGGTCGATCGAATTGATCATCGGCACGAGGTTCGCGGCGCGCAGCGCCTCGGCATCGCCCTTCATGTGGCCGGAGAACACGCAGATCTCGGGCCCCTCGCCAAGCACCCGGCGCAGTGTCACGCCTTCCGAGGCGATGGCGACGAAGAAGCGCTTGGCGCCGGCGTCGGCCAGCACCGGGGCGACCTTGTCGACCCCCAGCCCGTAGGCATCCGCCTTGACGACGGCCCCGGCCTCGCCGGTGGTGAGATCTGCGAGCGCGTGCCAGTTGGCGCGGATCGCGGCGAGGTCGATAGAAAGCTGTGCCTGTGCCATGCCTTGCTTGAAATCCAACCCCGCAGGGGCGTCAAGTGGGAAAGCGGTCGCGGGCAGCGGCTCAGAAGCCGTCGCCGTCCTGCTGCCACGGTTTGACGAGGTTTCCGAAGCGGGTGAACTGGCTCTCGAAGGACAGCTCGACGGTGCCGATGGGGCCGTGACGCTGCTTGCCGATGATCACCTCGGCCTTGGCGTGCAGACGGCTCATGCGCTCCTGCCAGGCGGCCATCTCGTCGAGACGGTCGTCCGAGGGCTTCTCGCGCTCGACATAGTATTCCTCGCGGAACACGAACATCACCACGTCGGCGTCCTGCTCGATCGAGCCCGATTCGCGCAGGTCCGAGAGCTGCGGCCGCTTGTCGTCGCGGCTTTCGACCTGACGCGACAGCTGCGACAGCGCGATCACCGGGATGTTGAGCTCCTTGGCGATGGCCTTCAGGCCCATCGAGATCTCGGCGATCTCCTGCACCCGGTTGTCAGCGGTGCCGCGCAACAGCTGCAGGTAGTCGACGATGATCAGGTCGAGCCCGTGGGTCCGCTTCAGCCGGCGCGAGCGCGCGGCAACCTGGCTGATCGGCAGGGCCGGGGTGTCGTCGATGAAGAGCGGGCAGGCCTCGAGCTCCTTCGCGGCCTCGACGAAGCGGCGGAATTCCTTCTCGTCCATGTCGCCCTGGCGGATCTTGTGGCTCGAGATCTCCGAGGCCTCGGCGAGGATCCGGCCAGCGAGCTGCTCGGCGCTCATCTCGAGGCTGAAGAAGCCCACGACGCCGCCGTCGATGGCGCCCTCGGAGCCGTCATGCTTCTGGCCGCGCTTGTAGGCCTTGGCGATGTTGAAGGCGATGTTGGTGGCGAGCGACGTCTTGCCCATCGAGGGGCGCCCGGCGAGGATCAGAAGGTCCGACGGGTGCAGGCCGCCGAGCTTCTTGTCCATGTCGATGAGCCCCGTCGAAATGCCGGCCAGACCGCCCTCGCGCTGGTAGGCGGCGTTGGCCACGTTCACGGCCTCGGTCACGGCGCGCAGGAAGGACTGGAAGCCGCCCTCGGTCTGGCCCTGTTCGGCCAGCTTGTAGAGCGCCTGTTCGGCCTCGACGATCTGCTCCTTGGGCTCGGATTTCACGTCGACCTTGGCGGCCTTCGAGGCGATGTCACGGCCCAGCTGGATCAGGTCGCGGCGCACCGCGAGATCATAGATCATCTGGGCGTAATCGCGGACCGCGAAGCTCGAGACCGCGGCGCCGGCGAGACGCGCAAGATATGCCGGTCCGCCGAGCTCTTTCAGGCCCTCGTCATCCTCCATGAACGCCTTCAGCGTCACCGGGGAGGCGAGGTTGTTCTTGGCGATGCGCGCGGCGGCGATCTCGTAGATGCGGGCGTGCACCGGCTCGAAGAAATGGTGCGCGCTGAGGATCGCAGCGACCCGGTCGTAGATGTCGTTGTTGGTCAGGATCGCGCCCAGCAGCTGCTGCTCGGCCTCGATCGAATGCGGCATCGTTTCCGGCTGCTCGACCTCGACGCCGGTCGGATTGAACACGCTGTGATCGTTCATTGCTCTGCCCTGTCCTTGCCTGTCTCTGCCCTGTTATCCCACTGCCCAGGTGGTTCGTGCGTGATAGCCAATGACGGCGCAAACACCAATCGGGATATGTTTGTGGACAACCGGTGGATAAGCCGGTGGAGATCGCGAGCAGCGCCCGCGACCATCTTCATATCGTATCACGGCCGGAAAGTATCGCAACATTTAGAGAGCCTGTCGCGATTCTCCACGGCGCGTCGCCCGGTTTGAAAACTGGCCTATGCGCCGTTTTCCGCCTGCCATTTACGCGGGTCGGCGAGGAACGCCTCGACCTGCGCGAGGGTGTCGGCGTCGAAGCCGCCGCGCGCCTTGGCCTCGGCCAGCACGTCGTGCCAAGTGCAGAGATAGTGCAGCTCGACACCGTGATCGCCGAGCGTCTTGGTGGTCTCGGGGAAGATGCCGTAATAGAAGATGACGGCGGTGTGGGCACAGCTGGCGCCGGTCTCGCGGATCGCGTCGACGAAGCTCAGCTTCGAGCCGCCATCGGTGGTGAGATCCTCGACCAGCAGCACGCGCTGGCCTTCGGTCATCACGCCCTCGATGCGGGCGTTGCGGCCATAGCCCTTGGGCTTCTTGCGCACATAGGTCATCGGCAGCGCCATGCGCTCGGCCACCATGGCGGCAAAGGGGATGCCCGCGGTCTCACCGCCGGCGATGTTGTCGAAGGCCTCGAAACCGGCATTGCGCATCACGGTGACGGTGAGGAAATCCATCAGGGTCGAGCGCACGCGCGGGAACGAGTTCGGCTTGCGGCAGTCGATATAGACCGGCGAGGGCAGGCCGGAGGCCAGCTTGAACGGCGCGCCGTTCTCCATGAAATGCACCGCGCCGATCTCCCACAGCATGCGCGCGGTGAGGCGGGCCATTTCTTCGGACGAGGGATAGGACGAGGGGATCATCGGGCGCACTCCAGGCTGAAAGACGCCGCCCCTCTAGCCCGAAACCGCCCCCGCAGGGAAGGCCCTGCATCTTCTCTGGTTCGACAAATACCTCGGGGTGAATGCCGCGCCCCGCGCGGCAGAGGGGCAGCGCCCCTCACACCGGCAAAAGGTTTCCGGAGCGCGGTTCGCCTCAGAGCACGCGCCAGTGCAGCGGGAAGCCCGGATCGAACACGGTGACCGGGCCGTCGCCGGTCTCGATTTTCTCGGGATAGCGCACCGCATCGCCTTTCTCGAGCGTGATCCGCGCCTCGTTCGGCTCCAGGCCGTAGAAGGCCGGACCGTTGAGCGAGGTGAATCCCTCGAGCCGGTCGAGCGCGCTGGCCTGCTCGAACACCTCCGCCAGAACCGACATGGTGTTGGTGGCGGTAAAGCAGCCGGCGCAGCCGCAGGCGCTTTCCTTGTTGGGATCGGTATGCGGCGCGCTGTCGGTGCCAAGGAAGAAGCTCTTGTCTCCGCTCGTCGCCGCCTCGAGCAGGGCCTGGCGATGGGTTTCGCGCTTGGCCACCGGCAGGCAGTAGTAATGCGGCTTGATGCCGCCGACGAGGATGTGGTTGCGGTTGATCACCAGGTGATGCGTGGTGATCGTGGCGCCAAGGTCGTCGCCGCCCGTACGGGCGTAATCGGCGCCGTCCTTTGTGGTGATGTGTTCCATCACCACCCGCAGCCCCGGCGTGGCGCGGCGGATCGGGTCGAGCACGCGGTCGATGAACACCGCCTCGCGGTCGAAGATGTCGACATCGCCATCGACCACCTCGCCATGCACGCAGAGCGGAATGCCGTGCTCGGCCATGGTCTCGAGCACCGGACGGACCTTGTCGAAATCACGCACGCCCGAGGCCGAGTTGGTCGTCGCGCCCGCCGGGTAAAGCTTGACCGCGGTGATGACGCCCTCGGCCTTGGCCTTCGCGACGTCCGCCGGATCGGTCTCCTCGGTGAGATAGAGCGTCATCAGCGGCGTGAAGCCGCTGCCCTCGGGAATGGCGGCGCGGATGCGCTCGCGATAGTCCGCCGCCTGCGCGCCGGTCACCACCGGGGGCACGAGGTTGGGCATGATGATGGCGCGGCCGAAATGGCGCGCGGTCTCGGGGGTCACGGCGCGCAGCATCGCGCCATCGCGCAGATGCAGGTGCCAGTCGTCGGGGCGTCGCAGGGTGATCTGGGTCATGGCCGAGCCGATAGCACGCGGCGTGGATCTGGGCCAGCGGGAAGCGCCCGGAGCGCCCCGCCTCGATTCAGCGTTTTGGGGGCGGGCGGTCAGGAGGCGCTGCCCCTGTCACGCCGGAGGTGTGCCTTCGAAGGAAAGGAGGGGGGCGCTGCCCCCTCTTGGCGCTGTGCGCCAATTCACCCCCGAGGTATTTTGAAACCAGAGAAGCCAGGAGCGCTGCGCCCCTGGCTTCTCTTCGT
>Ga0115012_10000167_pt1 | contig 38327 bp, 30 predicted proteins | sample TroAtlMetagenome_FD_88706 | JGI IMG/M metagenome (GOLD analysis project Ga0115012, IMG submission 88706) | Marine eukaryotic phytoplankton communities from Atlantic Ocean - Tropical Atlantic ANT10 Metagenome | ecosystem: Environmental > Aquatic > Marine > Oceanic | place: Tropical Atlantic... | reverse complement strand
GGTCTTGGAGGACCAAGCAGGCTTCATCGAGGCCAGCATCGAGAATCTCCGCAGCACCGCGGTCCTCGGCGCCTTCCTGGCGATCGGGATTCTCTTCCTCTTCCTCCGGGACGTACGCGCAACCCTGATCATTGCCACTGCCATACCGCTGTCTGTCGTCGCAACCTTCGCCCCCATGTACATCGGCGGCGTGAGCCTCAACCTGATGAGCCTCGGCGGCTTGGCGCTGGGCATCGGCATGCTGGTCGACAACGCGATTGTCGTACTCGAGAACATCCATGTGCAGCGTGAGCGCGGACTCCCTCCCGATGAAGCGGCTGTAAAAGGTACCGCCAAGGTTGCTGCCGCGGTGGTCGCGTCTACCCTCACCACCGTGTGTGTCTTCCTGCCCATCGCCTTCGTCGAGGGCGTGGCTGGACAACTCTTTGGAGACCTCGCCCTCGCCGTCGTCTACTCGCTCATCGCGTCGTTGTTCGTGGCCCTGTTCTTCGTGCCCATGCTCGCAGCGCACCCACTGACCCTCCCCGACCATCGTCCGAGCTTCCGAGACATGTCGCGCTCTGCACAGCTCAACTCATGGCCTCAACTGAAGGAGTCATGGGCGGCAAGCGCGGTGTGGGTTCGACCCTACGTCGTGCTGCGCTTCGTTGTGCGCTTCGTCTGTGAGCTGATCGCCATCATCGCGCTGGGCATCGCGACCGTCCTGTCCAAGCCAACGGCGCTCTTCTGGGCAAAGGTCCTGCCGCGCCTCGGTCAAGCTGCTCATGGTGCAGCGGAGCGCTTCCAGGCCCGCTATTTCATCGTCGAGCTGGCCTACGGACGATTGATCACTGGAGCCATGGCTAAACCAGGGAAGGTGCTCGGCATCGTCGGTCTCGCCATCGCCATCGCTTCACCCATCTCCTCGTCTTTGGGGCAGTCTCTCATCCCTGAGATGCATCAGGGTCGGTTCACGGCAGAACTGGCTCTTCCAGTCGGCACACCCTTGATGCGGACCGCTGAGGTGGTTCGAAAGCTGGAGAAGGCCATCGAGGATGTTGAGCACATCGACCACATCCACACCGTCATCGGCACAGAGCAGCGCGCTGACAGCCGAGCCGATGAGGGGGAGCACACGGCCAGATTGATGGTGAGCGTGGCCGCTGGTGGAAACATGGCGAACCGTGAGCAGGCCATCATGGATGACATTCGGACCGCCATCGAGGGCCTGGACACCCGACTTCCCGTCGACGTCCGTATGGTGCGACCAAGCCTCTTCTCGTTCCGTACACCCATCGAGGTCATTCTCTTTGACCGAGATCTCGACAGGCTGAAGCGCAGCGCTGACGCTGTGGTCGAGGCGCTCCAGCCCATACCCGACCTCACCGATGTCCGGTCCTCACTGGCCGAGGGCTACCCTGAGGTTCGGATTGTCTACGATCGTATCCTGCTCTCGCAGTTCAATCTGACCACGGCGGCCGTGGCAAACCAGGTTCGCGACAAGGTCCTCGGCAAGACCGCAACGACCATCTCGGGCGGCGACGGACGCATCGATCTCACGGTGAGGCTTGACCCCGAGAATCGCCGCAGCATTGAGCACATCAAGCGGCTCAATGTGAACCCAAACCTGATCCCGCCGATCCCACTGAGCCAGGTCGCGCGGTTCTCGGAGGCGGTGGGACCCAGTGAGATACGCCGAGTGGATCAACGCCGCGCCGTGGTCGTGAGCGCGAACATGAGCGGCTTCGACCTGTCGGGCATGGCAGGCACGATGGCCGACACCCTGGACGGCATGGGCCTGCAGAGTGACCACGAACTGGGCGGACAAAACCGTGAGATGGATCGCTCGCTCGGCAGCATGAAGCTCGCGTTGATGCTGGCGATTTTCTTGGTCTACGTGATCATGGCGAGTACCTTCGAGAGCATCAGCCATCCATTCGTCATCCTGCTCAGTGTTCCACTGGCACTGATCGGTGTGGTCATCGGACTCTTCGTGACGGGAACGGCGGTGAGCGTCGTCGTGCTGATCGGTACGATCGTCCTGAGTGGTGTCGTGGTGAATAATGCCATCGTCTTGGTCGACACGATCAATCAGCGACGCGCCGAAGGAGTGACGAAGGTGGACGCCATCGTTGATGCGGCCAAGCTTCGTCTTCGACCCATCCTCATCACGACGCTCACCACCATCCTGGGCCTCATGCCCTTGGCACTGGGCTTCGGTGAGGGTGGCGAGATCCAGCGGCCCCTTGCGCTGACCATCATCGCTGGCCTGGCCAGCGCCACCCTGCTGACACTTGTGGTCATTCCGGCTGTCTACCTCATCTTGACCGAGAGACTCGAGCGGAGCCAGGCGTGATTCGCTTGCTCGCCAGCCTGAGTATCGGTCGACCGGTCACTGTCGTCATGACTTTCGCCGCTCTACTGCTCTTGGGGGGCATCGCCTGGAATGACATCCCTGTGGAGTTGATGCCCGGACGCTTCACCCTGAATCGCATGTGGGTCTGGGTTCCTTACCAAGACTCAGCGCCCCGGGAGACTGAGCGCCAGATCGTGCGTCCCATGGAGGACCAGCTCGCCACCCTCACTGGACTGAAAGAGATGGACACCCGAGCGTCTGCGGGCTCTGCACGCGCGACACTCGCCTTCCACCGTTCCGTCTCGATGGATGCCGCGTACAACGCCGTCGTCGATCGAATGGAGCGGGCGATGACGGACTTCCCTGACGACGTCAAGCAGTACTGGATCTACCGCTGGAGCCCAGGAGATGAGCCCATCCTGTGGGGTGGGATGAGCATCCCAGACACCGTTGATGACCAATACCACCTTGTGACAGAGGTTGTTCAGAAGCGTCTGGAGCGCATCTCAGGTGTGGGGAAAGTGGAGGTCTGGGGCGTCGATCCCAAGGCCGTATTCATCGACATCGACCGGAACGCGCTGATTGGGCTGGGCATCAACCTCACTGAGGTGATGGGGGCTTTGGGGTCCGACAACTTCCAGCAAGCGACGGGGAGGGTCGTTGACGGCGGCAAGGTCCGCTACGTCCGCAGCCTGGCCCGGTACGAAGATCTGGATGTCTTGCGGAACTATCCAATCGGCAACAACCAGGTCCTATCTGACATCGCAACCGTCTCTTACCGGCCGAACCTCAGCGCCACCATCAGCCGGATCGAAGGACGTGATGGTGTTGCCTTCGGCATCTACAAGGAGAGCAACGCCAACACCGTGAGCGTCTCTCGCGCCATCGCCGAGACCTTCAAAGATCTGGAGGCGGACCCCCAGACTGGTGGCATGAGCTTCGTGACCTTCTTCGACCAAGGCGAGGTCATCCAGGGGTCCATCGACAACGTGCTCAACACCGCCGCATGGGGCGGTCTCTTCGCCGTGGTGGTCCTGTTCGCGTTCCTGCGACAGTGGCGAATGACCCTGCTCATCGCGGCCTGCATCCCATTCACACTGCTGCTCACTGTGACCATCACGTACATCACGGGTCGGTCGCTCAACCTCCTGAGCTTGATGGGACTGATGCTGGCTGTGGGCATGGTGGTCGACAACGCCATCGTCGTCGTGGAGAGCATCTACGCCAAGCGACAAGGTGGTGCTGACGCCAAGAAGAGCGCTGTGCAGGGCACCACGGACATCGGACTGGCCATCACCTTGTCCACACTCACCACGATGGTGGTCTTTTTGCCCATCATCCTCATGAGCGGCGACGCTGATTTCTCGTTCTTCATGAGTGAGCTCGGCATGCCTGTGGTGTGGGCACTCGGAGCCAGCCTATTGGTTGCCCTTTTCTTTACCCCCCTCACCACGACCATCATCCAAAACAGCGGACCCATCCCTGATCCTGGCTGGGTCGTGGCGCTCAGCAAACGCTACAAGCGCATGCTCAACTGGATGCTCACGCGTAGAACCGATGCACTCGTTGGCGTCCTGGGCATGATTTTCATCACCTTTGTGGTGCCGGTAAAGTCCGTGGGCTGCAGTGAGTCTGGTGAAGGCAACATCGGTGAATTCAACATCCGATATCAGGTGGGCGCCGACGCCAGCTACTACGACAGACGAAACGTCGTCGAGACAGTGGACCAGTTCGTCATCGACAACAAAGATCGATGGGGAGTCCGGACCTGGAGAGCGCGCATGCGTGACACGGGGCAGCGTGGAAACACGACGGTCTACCTCGAGACCGATCGGGAAGAAGACCAGATGAGTCGTGAAGACGTCATCGACGATGCCAAAGAGCGGCTACCTGAGATTCCAGGCGTCAGCCTGCGAATCGGATGGGGTGGCGGCGGCGGATCGAACCAAAATCGGATGTCGGTCTTTCTGCATGGCGAAGACACCCGTGTGCTGGAGTCTCTCGGCAACACCGTACAGCGGGTCCTCGAGAACGTAGATGGCGTGGTGGGTGTGATCTCTGAACTCGAGGAAGACGGGGGCCAAGAAATTCGCCTCGATGTGGATCGAACGGCTGCCAACCGGTTCGGTATCAGTCCACAGCGAATCGGACGCACTGTCGGCTTCGCACTTCGCGCATCCCCCCTTCCGCCCTACCAAGATGGCACCAAAGAAGTGGACGTCGTCTCGCGCTTCCAGCTCGAGGACCGCAAGGACTTGGCACGACTGCTGGACTTCCCCATGTGGTCCCAGAACACTGGACAGGTGGTGCCCCTCAAGGCGTTGACCAACACCAAATTCGCCCAAGGTATCGGCTCCATCTATCGAGAAAATCGCATCACGAGCTTTCCCCTCACCGTCGATCTCAAGGAGGGCGTGGCTCCTGAGCAAGCCTGGCTATCCATCGAGGGTGCCCTGAAGAACATGGCCCTGCCCGATGGCTACACCTACTCCAGGAGCTGGCGCTCCGAGGTTGACGGAGACGAGGAAGACGCACGATTGATGGCGCTGCTCCTGAGTGTGACATTCGTCTTTCTGATCATGGGAGTGCTCTTCGAGAGCTTCCTGCTGCCCCTCAGCATCATCACCACCATTCCCATGGCCTTCCTCGGTGCCTACTGGACGCTGTACATGACCGGCACCCCGCTCGATATGATGGGGGCCGTCGGTCTGGTCATACTCGTGGGCGTCGTGGTGAACAACGGCATCGTCTACATCGATCTTGTGACCCGTCTACGTGCGGATGGCATGAGCCGAACTGAGGCGCTGGTCGAAGGGGGCGCCCGGCGTCTGCGCCCGATCTTAATGACAGCGCTCACGACCATCTTTGGACTGCTCCCGATGGCAGTCGGTGATGCGTCCTTTGTGGGCATGCCCTACGCACCGCTGGGTAGGGTCGTGGCCGGGGGACTGGCCACAGGCACGCTCCTCACACTGTTCCTGCTGCCCTTCCTCTACACCGTGCTGGACGATATGCGCGACACCGCCAGAAACTTTGCTGCCCACCTGCTCGGCTCACCCAAGGAGTCCGCAAAATGATTGCTTGGCTTGTCATCTCAACCGCCTCAGCGGCAGACACTCTATCGCTCAGCTACGAGCAAGCGCTTGAGCAAGCTCTGGCCGTGAACCCATCCCTCGTGGGTGCTCGCCTCGAGGTTGATGCTGCCGACGGCGCGCTCATTGCAGCCAAAGGCATCTTTGACCCCATTTTGCGGGCATCTTCGACCTCCAACCAGTTCACATCCGAGTCGGTTCGCGAGTTTGGTGAGGTCGTGACCGAGTTCAAGAGCCTCAACTGGCAGGTGGGCATGTCGCAGTATCTGCCCACAGGGACCAACCTGGGTATCGACTGGACGACCACATCGACCCGTTTCAAGTATGAGCTCAGGGACTCAGGCTTTGTCGTGGAGCGTGAGGAACCCCTGTACGAGAGCAGGATGGTTGCCACATTCACGCAGAGCCTGCTCGAAGGTCACCGCATGGCGAGCAACCTCGAGGGTGTCAGACAAGCCGTTCGCGCCAAGGATGTCGCTGAGGCCAACCGGAAGGCGACTCAACAGCAGAGCCTTGCGGATACCGCGAGCGCCTACTGGAGCACCCGAACCCAGGCACGGCTGCACGCGATCGCCGAGATGGCTGTCCAGAACGCCCAGGAAGAACAGCGAGTGGTCTACGCCAAGGTCGAGCAGGGTACACTCGCGCCGGTCGAGCGAGCACGCGTAGACGCGCTCTTGGTCCAGGCCGAACGGGACCAACTGACCGCCAGAGACGCTGCAGAGAATGCGGAAGATGCCTTACTCCTCTTGATCTCAGAGGCCCCTGGAACACCTTTGGAGCTGACCACCGAGCCGGCTGACCCAGTCGCAATGAGCCTCGACCTCGCCGCCATCGAGCGAGCAGCCCTCGACAACAACGCCGAGTTGGTGGCCGCACGAATGAGCGAAGACGCGGCCACCATGGCCCACAAAGACGCGAAGCATCGGCGTCTACCCCAGCTCGATCTCAACGCATCCTACGGACTCATCGGCTACGAACCAAGCACGGGCGGCGCCGCTGAGGAACTGTTCAGCGGAGACCTCCCTGAGTGGTCAGTGGGTGGAACATTCAACATGCCTCTCCTTGGGCGGGCAGACCGCGGACAATTTCTGCAGGCTGCAGCCCGTGCAGCCAAGGCCCGCTCAGAGCGAATCAATCTCGAGCGGTCCATCCGCAGCCAAGTTCGAACTCAAGCCCGCGCGGTTGAGGGTGCGGTGGCCCAGGTCAACCTGGCCAGAGCCAACCTCGATCTTGCGGTCAAGACCCTCGATGCAGATCGCGCCCTGACTGAGGCTGGTCGTGTGATTCAGAAGGACCTCCTCGAGAGTATTCGCACGGTCGATGATGCTCGAGCACAGCTCGAGCAAGCCAAGGGCGACTACCAACTCGCGATCATCGAACTGGAGCGGCTAAAAGGAACCCTGTGAGCCCGTCTCCTGAGTCGCGGGAACACCAGGGCCAACCTGGGTGTCTCCAAACAACACACGGAGTTCCCCGATGAAGCTCATCAAAGCCCTCGCTGCTGCACTGATCCCCTTTGCCTTGGGTGCCACTGCTGCTCAGGCCACAGACTTGTGGATCGCCGAGCCCGGCGCTGACATGCTGCCCGCCGGGACTCGAAGCGCCCCAGCGCCCCAACACCCTCCCGTCGACTACAGCCCCAAGCAGTCTCTGGCCCCGCTCGTCTCGGCACTGCAGCCTGCGGTCGTGAACATCCACGTGGAGCAGAAGGTCCCCAATGAGATGATGCCCATGATGGAGTTCTTCTCGCCCTTCTTTGGGCAGCAGATGCCCAACGGCGGTGACATGCCTGAGTTTCGGGTGAAGACCGGTCAGGGCTCTGGGTTCATCATCTCGGCTGACGGCTTTCTCCTCACAAACAACCACGTCGTCGCGGACGCCGACAAGGTCACGGTCAAGCTGAGTGACGACCGAGAGTTCGAGGGAACCGTGGTCGGAACCGATTCACGCATCGACATCGCGCTCGTGAAGATCGAGTCCGACACGGACCTGCCCTACGTGGCAGCGGGCCAATCAGGGAGGATGGAGGTGGGCGACTGGGTCGTGGCCATCGGCAACCCCTTCGGACTCACGCACACGGTCACCGCCGGCATCGTGAGCGCCAAAGGGCGCGTCATCGGTGCAGGTCCCTACGATGACTTCATACAAACCGACGCCAGCATCAACCCTGGAAACTCTGGTGGACCCCTGTTCAACCTCGACGGTCAGGTGATCGGCATCAACACCGCCATCAACGCCGCTGGGCAAGGGATCGGCTTCGCCGTCCCGATGGACATGGTCACGCCATTCCTCGATGATCTCAAGGAAAATGGAGAGATCGCCCGTGGCTGGCTGGGTGTCGGACTCCAGGGTCTCGATGCCGATCTGGCAGCCGGCTTGAACATGGCCGAGGACGGCGGAGTGCTCATCGCTGAGGTCCATGATGGTCAGCCCGGTGATAAGGCCGGACTGCTGCCAGGGGACGTCGTCCAATCCATCAATGGGGTCGATGTCACCGATGCAAAGGCGCTCATCCGTCAGGTCGGGAAGTACCGCGCTGGCGATGACATCACGATGAACCTCACCCGTGACGGCCGACAGCGTGAGCTCACCGTCGAGCTTGGTAAGCGACCCAGCGAGCGGGAAATTCGAACGGCCAGCTTCGAGTCGAAGGAGATGTCACCCGGACCACGCCACTCTCCGCTCATGAAGAAATTGGGCCTCGAGTGCACGTCTGCGCCTGGGGGCGGGGTCATCGTCGACAGTGTCGAATCGGACAGTCCCTCAGCCAGCAAGCTCAGGAGAGGCGACCGCATCGTTGAAGTCAACGGGGTCCGCATCGGTGGTCTCAATGACTTCACAACCGCCCTCCACAAGCGATCGAAGCACATCGTCTTTGTCGTCCAGCGACAAGGCCGCCGCCTCTTCGTTGCCGTCCCGAGACCGTGACCCCGCGGCTCCCCTCTGCCACAATGAGTCCATGAGCCGACTCGCACTCCTCGCCATGCTCCTCTGCCTCACCGGATGCGACACCCTCCGCGCCTGGGTGATCGAGGTCTATCCAATGAAGTATGAGCCACCGAGCGAGACTCAAGGTGTCCGGTCCGCCAGCAGCGCATGGCCCGATGGCTTCCCTCAGTTTTCAGGGTCAGACGCCGACAGGGTCCAAGTCTTGGTCGCGCTGGAGCCTGTCCTAGAGGGTCTCAGACAGCCAACGGATCTGGTGTTCTTCCCGGGCTCCACTTCCACAGGACTCATATCAGAGAAGCAGGGGCGCCTCTCACGCTTCGATCTTGAGGAGCGCACCGTCGACGTCCTCCTCACCATGGACGTCCTCACCCAATCGGAGCAAGGCCTGCTGGGCATCGCGCTCCACCCAAGCTTCGATGAGACGGGTCGCATCTACCTCCACGCCAGCGTGCGCGACGGTGACGATGAGGTGGGTGAGATCAGTGCATGGACACTCTCTCCAGCACAGGATCGCTTGAGCCATGTTGGGCGCGTGATGACCGTCGTGCAGCCCTACGCAAACCACAATGCAGGGCAGATTCAGTTTGGCCCTGACGGGATGCTGTACATCGGTATGGGGGACGGCGGATGGAGAGACGACCCTCACAATCACGGACAACGTTCCGACACATTGCTCGGTTCCATGCTTCGCATAGATGTCGATCAAACCGACGGTGAGCGCGCCTATGCCATTCCACCTGACAATCCCTGGGCGGATGGTACCGGTGCTGCACCCGAGGCCTGGGCAATCGGCATTCGAAACCCTTGGAAGTTCAGCTTCGCCCCTGACGGTCGAATGATTCTGGCTGACGTCGGCCAGAACGCATGGGAAGAAGTCAATGTGGTGGGGGCTGGCGACAACCTGGGTTGGAAGATCAAAGAAGCAACCCACTGCGGCCCCAAGCGTGATTCCTGTGCTCAAGACGGCATGGTGGATCCCATCTTTGAGTACCCACACGACATGGGTTCAAGCATCACAGGCGGCTTTGTGGCCACGAGCGGGACGATCCCAGCCATCGATCGGCACTATGTCTTTGGCGACTTCGTGTCAGGACGGTTGTGGGCCATTCCCCTTCCCGGAACAGGAGATGTGGGCATGGTCCAGGCCAAGTCTCTCGGACGATGGCCCTTCCTTCCGTCGACCTTCGGAAGAGACGGAGCGGGCAATCTGTACGTGGCTGGGTTCGGAAAGGGCACCCTGTACAAGCTCACGCCGGCGACTACAGCCGGTTGAGAATGGACTCGAGGTCGACAAGCCGGAAGGGTTTGTCGAGTGTTTCCACCATTCCAGCCTCAGTGACATGCTGTCGATAGTCTGTGGACATGCAGGCGGACATCGCCACAATCTTCCCAGCAAAACTGGGCCATCGCTCGAGAATCTTGCGTGCAGTGTCTGTACCGCCCATGACCGGCATCAAACAGTCCATCAGGATCAGGTCAAAGGCCTCTCCCGTCGCCAACAGAGCGATCGCTTCAGCACCTGAACCCACAGAGCCGACCACACACCCGCAGCTCTTGAGCATGTCCTCAGCGACAGATCGCACAACGGCGGTGTCGTCGACCACCAAGACCCGTTTGGTCCGCTTCGCTCTCGGAGGCTGAGATACAGGAACGATGCCGTCCGTTGTGTCGAGCGGCAAAGCAACCTCAAAGCGTGCCCCTATGCCATTCCGTGCAACACACCGCACCGTGCCCTTCATTCGTGTGACGAGCTGCTGAACGATGTTCAGGCCCAGGCCGATGCCCTCTCCAGCCACACCCGTCTCAAACCGTTCGAAGATTCGCTCCACATTGTCTAAGGAGATGCCTGGACCGGTATCTTCCACCCAGATCAATGTGTGACCATTGGGCCGTTCGGATGCCACGCCAAACGACACCTGTCCGGTCTCCGTGTACTTCACAGCATTGTCTACAAGGTTTCCGATCACTTGCTGAATACGAATCGGATCACCGATCAATGGGTTGTCCGCGCCTTGACCAAGCTGCAGACTCAGCTGCAGTGACTTGTCGGCCGCTGGCTTCGAATACGTCTCGAGAACGCGCCTGCAGATGTCGCCCATACGGAACGGTTCCGAGCGAAACTGCAGCGCCCCCTCTTCCAGTCTTGAGAAGTCCAGGACATCCTCTATCAAGCGCTGCAGCACCGCCGTCGCTGCGCTCAAGCGCTCGATGTGCCGATGCTGGTTGGGCGTCAGCGGAGACTGAGAGAGGAGATCCGAGATCCCAACGATCGTGGTGAGCGGCGTGCGTAGCTCGTGGCTCATGTTGGCCAGAAACCGCGACTTACTTCGGTTGGACTGCTCCGCAACTTGGCGAGCCTCAAGGGCCGCCTTCAGCTCCTCTGCTAGAGCCTGAAGACCCACTGCGACCGCATCAAGGTCGCTGCCGTCTTGGCGCACGGTTGGCGCCACGCTGAAGTCCAACCCAGCCATGGCAACCAATGCCTCTGTGATCTCTCGAAGTTGGTCGTTGCTGGATGTCAACGCTACGCCTCGAATGATTTTAGCCAATCCAGGGCCTTTGCTTCATTCAAGAACATCTTGGACGGATAGGGCGGACGATTGATGCGAAAGAATACGTTGCCCAGCATGCGCTGCATGGGAGACTTCACGAGCATGGCCATTCCCAGCTTCAACCGAGATGACTCTTCAGACACGTAGTGCTCCCGAGCTTGTCTGTCTGCGCCCACAGTGACCTCGCGAATATCTGCAATGACAGGAACCTGTGTCGCACCCGCCAGATCATTGTGGGCCTTGACGACGGCTATGGCGTCCTCGAGGGTGTGCGTCTCGCAGGGCTTGAAGCGCATCCAAACCACACCGTCGTCACTGCGCCAGACATCGGCAACTTTCAGGTCGATCATTCCCCATTCCCCACAGTGCAGACGGTGGACCCTAACGTACCTTAATGGATCGGCCGACCGCGCTCGCGAGTGGCTTGAGTGCCTGCATCATCGCATCGAAACCCTCGGGCGTGAGGCTCTGTCGACCATCGCTCACTGCAGTGGATGGATCGGGATGCACCTCGACAATGAGGCCGTCAGCCCCTGCCGCGATGCCCGCCATCGCCAACTGGGGGACGAACTCCCGAAGGCCGGCTGCATGGCTGGGGTCCACAATGACAGGGAGGTGAGTTCGAGACTTCAGAACCGCCACTGCACCCACATCGAGGGTGTTCCGTGTGTGATTCCCAAAGGTCCGGATACCCCGCTCACACAGAATGACCCTGGGATTACCCGCACTCAGGATGTACTCGGCGGCGTGAAGCAACTCGTCGACCGTCGCGCTCATGCCCCGCTTGAGCAGGACAGGCTTGCCGCAGGCCCCGACGGCATTCAGCAGCCGGAAATTTTGCATGTTGCGGGCCCCCACCTGAAGGACATCCGCATACTCCGCGACCAGCGGGACATCCTCAGGAGCGACAATCTCCGTGACAACACCCAGACCTGTCTCAGCTCTGGCTTGTGCGAGAAGTTTGAGTCCCTTCTCCTCGAGGCCTTGGAAGCTGTACGGCGAGGTCCGGGGCTTGAACGCACCGCCACGCAGCATCCCTGCACCAGAGCGGGCAACCGCACGGGCTGAATCCATGATCTGGGCTTGTGACTCCACAGAGCAAGGGCCCGCAATGATGGCGAGTTCGCTACCGCCGATCACAGCATCACGAATCTTGATGCGTGTTGGGTCAGGGTGGGCATCGCGACTCACCATTGGGTATGGCGGCGTATCGGTGCGCACATCGAGCACCCCGGGGGCCGCTGATAGGCGGAGCGCGAGAGACTCTGATGTTGAACCCACAACACCCATTCGGGTCTCGCTCTGGGTCTCACTGACAACCACACGGCAGCCAGCTTCCTCGATGAGTCGAACCACACCCGCCTTGTGGGCCAGTGGGCAGTCTTTGGTCAGGATCGCAATCATGTGGATGCCTCGCGGTTCGCGGAAGAGAGAGAAGACAAGAACGCGACGGGGTCGTCGCCCGCCCGAATGCAGTCGAGGAGTGCCGAGCCAACGATGACTCCATCGACGTGTGGTGCGAGCTCAGCCACCTGTGATGGATGACGAATTCCGAAGCCCGCCATGACCGGTGTGGTGGCCTCTGAGCGGAGTGCATCAAGGCTCTGCATGAGTCCATGTTGTGGCCCCAGGTCACCACCCGTGATGCCCGTCACGGTGACCGCATAGGTGAACCCACGCGATGCTGCCAGGAGCTTCTGACGACGGGCAGGCGGCGTGACCGGAGTGACAAGCTGTACCAGCCCCATCCCCTGCGCAGCCATGATGGCGCTGAAGGAACCCGCCTCATCGAGGGGAAGATCCGGGACGATGAAGCCGCTGATCCCGGCCGCATGGGCGTCTGCAGCGAGTCGCTCGAGTCCGTAAGCGAGGAAGGGGTTGAGGTACCCCATCAGCAGCAGAGGGGCAGCGGGCCGTTCTTTGAGCCCGGTCAGCGTCTCGAGAATCCAAGCGAGGGTGACGCCGTTCGCGAGGGCTTCCTGGCTGGTCTTCTGGATGGTGGGTCCATCGGCCATCGGGTCTGAAAACGGGACCCCAATCTCGATCGCATCAGCCACTTGGGCGATGGCCTCAAGGTGGCCCGTGAAGGCATCCTTGGTGGGCCAACCAGCCGTGAGGTAGGCCACAAGTGCGGTGCTGGACTTGGGCGTACGGAGGGCCGACTCGAGTCGTTCAACGGGTGTCATGCGGCACCTCCCGAGCGTGCGAGCAGCGTCGCCATGTCCTTGTCACCTCTACCGCTCAGCCCAACGAGGACGCTGGAGCCGGGGTGAGTCTTGCCGTAGGCGCGGGCACCGGCGAGGGCGTGGCTGGACTCGATGGCGGGGAGGATGCCCTCGGCCTCACAGAGGGCATCGAGTGCACTCAGCGCCGCATCGTCTGATGCCGCACGGTACTGGACCCGACCAATCTGGCTCAGGAAGGCGTGTTCCGGTCCGACAGCCGCGTAGTCCAGCCCTGCAGACACCGACTGCGTCTCCTGGACCTGTCCGTGAGGGTCCTGGAGCAAGAGGGTATAGCAACCATGGAGGACGCCGGGACTGCCGTTGACGATGGTGGCAGCATGCTGCCCCAGATCCTCTCCGACACCGCCCGCCTCAATTCCAAAGATCTCAACCTCAGGGTCTCCGAGAAACGGATGGAAGAGCCCGATGGCGTTCGAGCCGCCGCCCACGCAGGCGACAACAGCATCTGGGAGACCGCCCGTGCGCTCTTGGAACTGGGCGCGAGCCTCACGGCCAATCACAGACTGCATCTCTCGAACCAGCCAGGGGTAGGGGTGTGGGCCGACAGCAGAGCCGAGCAGGTAGTAGGTTCCGCCAGGATCGCTGACCCAGTCCCTGAGCGCCTCATCGATGGCTGCCCGCAGCGTGGCGTCACCGTGGGTCACAGGCACGACCTTGGCCCCGAGTCTACGCATCCGATCGACGTTGGGCGCCTGCCGTTCGACATCGACGGCGCCCATGTACACCACAGCGGAGAGACCCAGCCGGGCGCACGCTGCGGCGGTCGCGACGCCATGCTGACCAGCACCCGTTTCTGCGATCACGCGGGTGGCACCCATCCGCTTTGCGAGCAGCGCCTGGCCGATGGCATTGTTGATCTTGTGGGCGCCGGTATGGGCGACATCCTCGCGCTTGAGCCAGAGATCGATTCCCCACTGCTCACCCAGATTTCGGGCGTGCGTGAGCGGTGTAGGGCGACCAACAAAGTCTGAGAGCTCACGCCCCAGGTCTGATTGAAAGCCAGGATCCGCCAGCGCCGCGCGCATGGCATCCTCCAGTCCCGTGATCGCTGGCACGAGGGTTTCGGGTACATACCGTCCACCAAACGGTCCAAAGCGACCGTTCTCGTCTGGGTATTGGCCACTCAGCAAACAGCTGAGCTCATCAGTAAACAGTGCAGTCTCAGTCACGACGGCTCTCCTCGGCGGACTCGGCCGCCCTCACAGCGTCAACGAATGCATTCACCAATTCTGGTGACTTCTTTCCCGGTTCAGCCTCTACGCCCGAGCTCACGTCCACACCCCATGGATGAAGCCGCTGAATGGCGTCACCCACATTGGTCGGTCGGAGACCTCCCGCAATCATCAGACGCGTGAACTCGCTGAGACCATGAAGTCGGCTCCAGTCAGCCAAGATGCCGCTGCCTGGCTTGGGACCGTCCGTGAGTACGAGTGGCCGCTCTTCTGGATGTCCCTCGCAGTAGCGGCGAACCCTCTGCTCGAGGTCGGGACCATCCTCAAACGCAGGCAGCAACGGGAGACCATGCTCAGGACCTGGCATCGCGTCTGACATCAATTGGATGAAGTCAGGCCTGAGCTCCCGTTGAATGTCTTGGAGGGTTTTCAGATCCGGTCGGCCACAGACAGCCACCACCTGAACCGTGTCGGGTATGTGTGCGCGCAATCGCACAGCCTCCGCAATGCTGAGCTGACGAGGAGAGGGATCCAGCACCAGTCCCACGGCATCCACACCCGCATCAACGGCAGCCTTGAGCCCCATGGGTTCGGTGAACCCGCAAATCTTGATGTGTGTCTTCATGCGCTCACCCCACTCTCGGTCCTCATGGCCATGACGAGTGCTGCAGGATCATCCGCACCCATGAGTGCAGAGCCAACGAGGGCCATCTGGTAGCCAAGTGCAGCGACATCCTGAACGTCGGCCGCACTCCGAAGGCCGCTCTCTGCAACACGAACGCAGTCCGAAGGGAATGCATCACTCAGCGCTTCGAATCGGCGTGTGTCCACACCCAAAGTACTCAAATCTCGGCAGTTCAGTCCGACCATGGCCTTGGGAAAACGTGCAGCACGACTGAGATCATCCTCATCGAAGGCCTCAAGCAACACAAACATGCCGAGTTCGTGAGCCACCTCGACCATCTGATCGAGCCTGGCGTCGCTGAGCATTCGGATGATCAGGAGCACGCCGGACGCACCGTGAACCCGAGCCTCAACTATTTGGATTGGGTCGACCAGGAAGTCCTTCCGCATGACCGGTACATCGACAGCATTCGCCACAGCGCTCAGGTGCGAGAGGGCACCACCAAAACGGGTGGGCTCAGTGAGGACGCTAATGACGGCGGCCCCAGCCTCCGCGTAGACCTCCGCCCGCGAGACGGCAGCCTGCACGGGATTCAGGGGTGCGTCCAGAACACCTTCAGACGGCGTCGAGAACTTCACCTCCGCGATGAGCCCAAAGCCGTCAAATTCGACAGTGTGGGGGCTCGGGAGGTGGTGGACTTTGGCATCGAGGGCAACGGCGTCCAGCACAGCAGCGCGCGCCGCACTCAGAACCCCCATCTCCATCAAGAAATCGCTCATGTTGACCTCAGCTCTGACAGCAGGGCCGCTGCTCGACCATCTGTGATCGCTTCACGCGCCTTGGCTACGCCCTGGAGGTGATCTGTCGCCAGTCCACAGACCTCAAGGGCGAGGCCAGCAGACAGACAGACCGCGTCTTGATGGGGTCCTGTAGCACCCCGAAGCATGGCTTCGAGCGCTTCGGCGTTGTACGCCGCGTCGCCGCCAGCCAGATCCGCCGCAGTACAGCGAGGTACGCCCGCATCCTCCGGGTCGCGGACGGTGGGTGTGACCTGCCCAGGTCTCACATCGAAGAGGTGATAAGGCCCCAGCGGCGTGGCCTCATCCCAACCCTCTGCACCGTGGACCACGAAGGCACGGGTGATGTCCAGACCGCTCAGCGCGTGGGCCATGGTCTCGGCTGCCTCCAGAGAGAATGCACCGACGACCTGAAACTGAGGTCGGGCCGGGTTCGAGAGCGGTCCGAGCACGTTGAAGACCGTCCGTACCCCCATCGCACGGCGAATCGGCATGATGTGCTTCATCGCTGGGTGGTAGTTGGGCGCAAACAAAAAGACGAAGCCCAGCTCTTCAAGGGCCCGAGACGCGGCCTCAGCACCGTGATGAACCGGGATACCCATGGTCTCCAGGACGTCCGCGCTCCCTGCACGGCTGGAGATCGACCGGTTCCCATGCTTCACCACACGGGCACCGGCAGCGGCCACCACCAGGGCTGCGGCCGTAGACAGGTTCAGGCTACCCGAGCCATCTCCGCCAGTGCCACACGTGTCGACGAGTGGGGGTCCATCAGCCGAGACCTTCACCTGAACAGCCAGGTCTCGCATCGCGGTCGCAAAGCCGCGAACTTCTGACGCTGACTCCCCCTTGGTCCGCAGGGCTGCGAGCAGGGCACCGCCGACGGCTGCAGGCATCTGCTCGGTCGCGAGGGCCTGCATCACGGCCGCAGCCTCAGACTCACTGAGGTCCTGGCCTCCCATGATGGCTTCGAGCTCTCGCTTCATGGGAGCACTCCCACCGACTCCATCTCCAAGAAGTTCTGAAGGAGTCGATCTCCCTGGGGCGTCAGTATTGACTCGGGATGGAACTGGACGCCGAGGATGGATTGAGTCTCGTGTCGAATCCCCATGACCTCACCATCGGAGGTGTAGGACGAGATCCGGAACCCTTCCGGTACGCCTGTCTCAGGGACGGCGAGAGAGTGATAGCGACCAGCCTGAAACGGGTTGGGCAGGCCAAGATAGAGCCCTCGACCGTCGTGATAGACCGGACTGTCTTTGCCGTGCATCAGACCCTTTGCGCCGACGACCTCGCCGCCGAAGACCAGCGCGATGGACTGGTGGCCCAGGCAGACACCAAGTATCGGAATGCGACCCTTGAAGTGGGCGATCATGTCCATCGAGACGCCCGCTTCTTCTGGCCGTCCTGGACCAGGAGAGATGCACAGATGGGTCGGCTCGAGGGCATCCGCCTCAGCGACGGTCACCTGGTCATTGCGCAAAACAGTCACGTCTGCCCCGAGGACTTGGAAGGCTTGCGACAGGTTGAATGTGAAGCTGTCGTAGTTATCGATGATCAGCAATTTGGGCATCAGAGTCCCTCCTCTGCGAGACGCAACGCAGCACCGAGTGCTGCGGCCTTCGCGTGGCATTCTTTGTGTTCATTCTCGGGCACACTGTCTGCAACGATGCCCGCACCAGCCTGGTAGCTGTAGCGGCCAGCTTCAATGACCAGGGTGCGAATCGCGATGGCTTGGTCCATGCCACCACCGTGTCCGAAATACCCGACCGTCCCGGCATAGATGCCGCGGGGAGCGGGCTCGAGTGTGTCAATGATCTGCATGGCCTTGACCTTTGGCGCCCCGACCACCGTACCGGCTGGAAATGTGGCCGCGAAGAGGTCGAAGGCGTCAACACCATCCGCAATTTGACCCTCCACGCCGCTCACCGTGTGCATGACGTGCGAGTACCGCTCGATCGTCCGATAGGGCTTGACCTCCACCGTTCCGGGCTTGGCCACCCGACCCAGATCATTCCGCGCCAGGTCCACGAGCATCACGTGCTCCGCCGTCTCCTTTTCATCGGCCATCAAATCCGCCTCGAGGGCACGATCCTCGGCAGGCGATCCTCCCCGCTTTCGGGTTCCAGCGATGGGTCTCAAGGTGGCCTTGTCCCCGGAGAGCTTCACGAGCGCCTCAGGGGACGAACCAACCACCGCGGTATCACCCATTTCGATGTAGACCATGTAGGGACTGGGGTTGAGCAGCCGGAGGGCGCGATAGACCTCGAATGGGTCCAGCGAGCAGGCGCCTTCCATGCGAACGCTGAGCACCAACTGAAATACATCACCAGATGTGATGTGCCCCTTGACCTTATCGACAGCCTCCAGGAAATCAGACTCCTCAAAGGATGGGGTCGCTGGACCCACGGTACCGGTTCGACGAGGACCAGGGTCGGGCCCACGAAGGGCTGCGATGACATCTTGCCGGAGTGACTGTCGCTGATCCTCAGTACCGGCATGGAGCAACGCGACGCGTCGCGTCAGGTGATCGAAGGCCAGCACGGACTCGGGCGCAGTAAACAACACATCCGGTGGGGCATCTTCGGGCATCCCGTTGGGCGACACTGGCTCAAAGCGACGAACGAGATCGTAGCTCGCCGCGCCCACCAACCCACCAGCAAATGGCAAGCCCGGGACCTCGGGCTTGAGCACGGGCGCCAAGGCCATGGCTTCCCGGAAGACATCAAGGACATCAGCGCGATCAGTGGGTGCTGGACGAACCTCACCGTTCAGCTCCATCTCATCTCCTTGCATCCGAAGACTCGTCGCCGTCCCAAACCCAATGAATGAGTACCGTCCGAGGCGCTCTCCCCCCTCGACACTCTCGAGCAGAAAGCGCGGCTCGAAGGCGGCCAGCTTGCGGAACGCCGACACCGGGGTGTCGAGATCCGCTGCGATATCAAAAGGTGCGTTCATCATGTGTCATCCAAAAAAAACCCCACCGCCAGTTTCCCGGGGGTGGGTCTGAGTCCAGTTGTCAATCAACTACCGACCAGCCACCCCCGCAGGCGCACGCCACCACCAGACGGAGGTGAGCACGGACGCAGCGTTGGTGGACAAACCATTCATGAACCGGTGATACGCCCATCCGAAGTGCCCGTCAAGCCGATTTTTCTACTCTGTCTCACCGGAGACGATCTTTGGCTCGCTAACGTTTCCATCTTCATCGGCGACCGTGAAGCTAAAGTCATGCTCGGCGCCTCGGGAACACGGTACAGCGACATCCGCGACAGAGACGCTCGCGAGGTATCGCTGCGATGCAGTGTCGAGGGTAAGTGCGTGCTGACTGACCCAATCCTCACCGCTGTAAACATCGACGGTTCCACTGACGCCCAGCGAGTCGATGCCCTGGGGGTCGGACGCAGTGGCCACAAAGTTCCATGTCCGAGAGGGCGCAGCCTCGCAGAACGCCTGCGCGTAAGACACGGACGGGCTTTGTCCCTGCTGGGTCCCACCGTCCGCATCCGTGTCATCCCCCTGAAGATCGGGTGGTCCTCCGTCTTCATCAACGCCTGAATCATCACCTTCGCCGAGATTTTTGGCCGTGATCGCATCTCCACAACCCAGCATGAGCACCGCAACCAACCAATTCGCACTCATCGATTTCTCCTGTCCAAGCTGTCTAATGCGCCGATCGGACAGCGTATAGCGTTTTCTGACTACCCAAGACTCTGGTTTTAGTATACACTTGTCATGTCAAGATTATGGAGCTGTCAAATGCTGTTTTCTGAAGGTGAACGCCGCGAACTCGCTGAATTTTTCGCGAAGCGCTTTTCTGATGACTCGGTTCGGAGCCTGCTGGCACGCCAAGCGGGCATCGATGCCGGTGGAGCCACTGCAGATCCGACAGATGCATGGGCGGACCTGATCACCACCGCACAGAACCGACGCCGCCTCCCCAACCTGGCCATCGTCGCTTCAAAGACAGACCAGACAGACCAGAACCTTCAGGCGGTCTGCAACCTCTTGGGTGCTCGCGCGAGAATCGTACGAAACCGAGTCATCACTGGCCTCGCTGCCGCATCGATCGCACTGGGTTTTGGTATCGCTGGATGGTCAATGGGCAGCCAAAGTGAGCCTGCCGCGATGGTCGAAGCCCCGACGCCTGAGCTCGCAGTCGAGGCCGTCGCTGTCGCAGACCCACCTGAGACCGACACTCAGCCAGAGGTGGTGGTCGCCGAGCCGGCAATCCAGCAGGGTCCGGCCTACACGCGCTCCCACACACCACCGAAGGACCGACCCACGGGTCCGGCCTGGCGCAACGGTCGCTGCACATATGACACCGACAGTGACTTCATCGGCTACTGGTACGCTGGCGACACCAGCCCTGGACTTCAGGGCGAGGTCGTGACCGTCGATCTCGGCGTGAATGTTCGTCAAGACTATCCTGGGCTCCACAACGAGTTCGACAAACGCACCAAGGTCCGCTGCATCCTCAAGCGTGGCGACAAGGTCAAGCTCACTGCGGCCCCCATCTTGGTGCCAGGCGACCGCTTCTGGGTTCCCCTCTTCCACGGGGATTTGGTCGAGGAGGCCCCCGAAGAGAACCTGGTCGCTGTTCGTTGAGCAACATCCTGACCGCCCATAGGTTAGGTCTGTCTGATGGCTGAACCTGACCCACGGATTCGAAAGTTACGTCGAGCAGGCGTTGGCGTCCTTATTGGATTGGCCATCATCTCTGTTCCTCTGGGCGTTCACATCATCGAGACCCGAACGTCGCCTGAGCTTTGGCTCAGTCTCCTGGGGGCAGTCTTCATGATGGTCCTCATTTGTCTGTACGCCCTCGAGACAGCGCTCGCACCCATTCCCGAGCGCAAGCTGCGCACGCCGATCATCCCGTCGCAGCATGAGACTGTGATGCAAGAGAAGACGGTCATCGATGAACCACCAGAGGTTGAGTACAAAACTGAAATGATCGAGCCCGAGGTCTTCATCCACGATGCGAGCGGCGAGGACGGCGAGGTTGTGAGCCTCGTTGAGGTGGAGGAATTCCCCACTCATCCGCCCTTCGCGACTGGAGCCGAGCCCGACATGGCCGACCAAATCACCGAGCAAGCCGGACCCTCCCAGAATCCTGATGGACCCGTGCTGACCGTCCCAAACACTGCACTCAGGAACTCAGGCGTGGTCAATGAGGATGCGCCCACGGACTCAGACGAGGACCAGACACTTTGAGTCCTGCGGTCGCCCTGATCGTGTTCATGGCCTGCGCAACGCCGCCCGCGGCTCTCGACTCACCAACACCCGCAGTGATCACGCCTGATACAGCGCCATCACCCGACGTCGAGGCTCAGAAGCCGTCGGATTGTATGACCGCCTGTGTGCGTCAAAACATGGCCCGTGCGGTGTCAGCTGAGACCATTGAGGCAGACTGCGTGCGCTCATGTGAGAACACCGCCAGAAATCCCGATGCGGTGCCATCACTCTGAGCGGAAAAGGTGACCGGCTGCGTTGATTTTGCCTAAAGTCTCGACGAAGTCGGCCGTAGAGACCAATTGGCCAGAATTCGGATTGATCCAGTCCGGCCGTTCTTCTTCCTCCATGTATCGCCACCTCCCCCGTCCTTGGACCTCATGTCCGTGGGCGGGCTGCCAGTCCCTGTACACATGTCCGTCAGTATTCGACACAATGCCGCATCAATGGCAACGGCCAATACCCTCGGCCGCACGCAGCAACACCTTGCTCGGACCTTGAACCGGGTCTCTTCGGGAGACCGTATCGCGACGGCAGCGGACGATGCAGCCGGATCGGCGGTGAGCACCAACCTCGCCACCAGGGCCACAAGCACCCAGCAGGCGATTCGCAACGCCCGCGACGGCCAGGCCATTATCCACACCGTTGAGGCCACAGTGACCGAGGCGCTCGGTATCGCCGACCGTCTGCGAGAACTCTCCGTTCAGTCCGCATCAGAGGTCCTGCATGCGGATGAGCGCTCATACGTGGCCACAGAGTTCTCTGCGCTCAGAGACGAGTTTCAGCGCATGGCTGCCTCGTTGGAATTCAACGACATTACCCTGGGAGACGGCCCAACAATCGATGTTCAGGTTGGCGTTGACGACTCATCCACCAGCCGCATTGAGATGCAGTTGTCCGATCTAGAGGGTCACCATGTCGGCCTCGTGGCACTGAATGTGGGCACCGCTTCTGGCGGTCAGGCGGCCATTACTCGGATCGACCAGTTGATCTCTCGCATGAACACCGATCGGGCCAGGCTGGGTGCGCTGCACAATCGCCTAGACAATGCCATCGGAAATGCAGAGGCCAGCCACCTCAGCCTGAACGAGGCGGCGAGCCGAATCCAAGATACCGACATGGCCCACGAAACCGCCCAGATGACGGCCTTGCAGATCAAACAGCAGGCTGGGGTTGCTGCAATGGGTCAGGCCAATCAACTTCCGAGCAGCATCATCAACATGATTTGATGGGAACCGCGTACTGGTTCGGAATCTTTGAGCCCAGTCCCCCAAGTGGGTCCATGAGCGAATAGGCTGTGGGGCATACCTCCCGGTTGCCATGAATCATCCTCGCGTCGCACTCGTCCTGAGCCTCTCGGTCGCTGCCATCAGCACAGCGGCGATTCTGGTCCGCCTCGTCCCCGACATGCATGCCCTCGGAATCGCGCTTTGGCGCACAGCCATCGCCGGTGTGATCCTGAGCCCGACCTTGTTCAAGCGCGGTACGGTGCGGCCGACAGGCCGTCACCTCGCGTGGACCATCGCGGCGAGCCTGTGCCTTGCACTGCACTTCTGGGCGTGGTTTGCGAGCCTACAATTGACCACCGTGATGCGATCGACGGTGCTGGTCTGCCTCACACCTCTCTGGGCGGGCATTCTGTCCTGGTCTGTCTTCAAGTCACCACCATCCCGGCGATTCTGGAGTGGCATCGCCGTCGCGCTGGCGGGGGTGACCATCATGGCGCTCGGCGGCGACGCAGGCAGCGGCAAAGCCAGCTGGACTGGAGACCTTCTTGCCCTATTGGGCGGCATGCTATCCGGAACCTACCTCACCATTGGACGCGCCGTTCGGCCCCACGTCGATTGGGGGCCTTACGGTGCCATCCTCTGCTTGAACTGTGCGCTGTGGCTCTTGCTCTTCGCTGTCCTCTCGGGAGCCAGCCTGGCTCTGGTGGGCTCCAACGCCATCTGGGTCATCCTCGCAATGGCCCTGGGCCCTCAGCTACTGGGTCACATCGGCTTCGCATGGGCGGTCCGCTACGTCCCTGCCACCATCGTCGGTGCAGTCATCTTGCTCGAGCCAGTCGGCGCCACCGCGCTCGGTACTGTGGTCCTCGACGAGTGGCCTTCGATGCGCGAGACGATCGGTGCCGTGGTCATCGTCATGGGCGTCTTCGTGGCCACAATTCCAACATCCAAACCGGCCTCCACCTCATGAGCGCTACCACAAAGATCGAGATCGTGTCCCGCCTGGCAGATGTTCCAAGTGCGGACTGGAATGCCGGTGTAGATCCCAACGATCCGTTTACAGAGCACGCCTTCCTCAGATTGCTCGAAGATGCTGAGTGTGTGGGGGCCGAGGCTGGCTGGGTTCCGATGCACTTGATGGTCAGGGACTCAGGTGAGGTGGTGGGCCGGGCGCCGCTCTACCTCAAGAACAACAGCTATGGGGAGTACATCTTTGACTGGGGATGGGCAGACGCATCTCACCGCGCCGGGATTCCCTACTACCCCAAGCTCGTCAGCGCCGTCCCCTTCACACCCGCGACTGGACGACGCCTTCTGACCAATGATGCCGGGGTCAGACAGCTCATGACTGAGGCCATGCTTGACATCATGACCTCCACGAATGCGCACTCCCTCCACCTGCTGTTTACCCAGGAGAGAGAGCGAACTGCGCTCGAACCCCATCCTGCCCTGATCGGACGGTCGACCCACCAGTTCCATTGGGACAACAAGGGTTTTGATACCTTTGATGACTGGCTCTCCACGCTCAGGTCGAAGTACCGCAAGATGGCGAGACGTGAGCGACGCGCACCCATCGACACCGGAACGACGGTCCACATGTGGAGAGGGGACGACTTCACTCCCGAGCGGTGGCAAGCGATGCACACGCTCTATCTCGACACGATCCGACGAAAGCACGCTCATCCCTACATCACTCCCGCCTTCTTTGAGTTGGCGCCTGAGAGGCTCGCCCACAGCGCCGTTGTCTTTGCGGCCACCGATGGCGAAGATGTCGTCGCGGCATCTCTCTGTTTCCAGCGCGGTGAACACTTGTATGGACGCTATTGGGGGTGTCGTCCTGGGTACAAGGCGCTCCACTTCGAGTTGTGCTACCACGCCCCCATTGCAGCCTGTATCGCAGAAGGGTGGACACACTTCGAGGCCGGTGCACAAGGCATGCACAAGCTCAAGCGTGGCCTGATGCCAACACAGACCCACTCGCTGCATCACTTGAGGCATCCGGGGCTTCACGACGCCGTGGAAGAGGCGGTCCGTCAGGAGAACGCTCGGACCGAGTGGGAGATCGATCAGTTGGCAGCAGCAGGTCCTTTTCGGGCCTCTTGATCGTCAGCGCGCTATGGGCGCCCGATGCCGTGGTTGTTGCTGCTAATTTTGGCCCTTTTTGGAGGTACAAGTCATGCCCAAGAGCTGACCTTGTGGCACGCTTATCGGGGTTCTGAGCGAGCGACCCTCGAGTCACTTTTGGAGGCCTACAGCGCGGAGGAGAACGGGATCACGGTCCGAGCCCGGGCCATCCCTTACGATGGTTTCAACACCAAGCTCGAGGCAGCCGGTCCACGAGGTCACGGCCCAGACCTGTTCATCGCTGCGCACGAGCGGCTCGGCAGCTGGGTTCAACAAGACCTCATTCGTCCAAATCCGGAGGCGCTGAGCGGCGTCTCAGAGACCGTGGAACAGGCCCTGTTCCACGATGGACAGCACTACGGCACTCCGCTTGCGTTCAAGACACTCGCGCTCTTCACCAATCGGGCATTGATCGACACCCCCCCAACGACCACCAATGCACTGCGCGACTTGGCAAAGACTGAACGAGACGCCGGACGCGTGGGGCTGGCCTACCAGGCCACAGAGCCCTTCTTCCACGCCCCATGGATGAATGGCTTTGGCGGAGCCCTTCAGAAGGAGGACGGCTTCGCGCTGGACCGTCCAGGTGCCGTGGCAGCGCTCGAGTTTCTGGTCGACCTGCAATCAGACAACCTCCTGGTCGAAGAGCCCACAGCTGTGTTGGTGACTCAACTCTTCAATGAAGGTCAGGCCGGGATGGTGATCAACGGTCCCTGGTTCTTGGGCGAGGTGGACCCGAGCATCGATCTCGGTGTGTCCCCGCTGCCGGTCATCTCCGAGACCGGGGAGGCCGCTCAGCCCTATTTGACGGTCGAGGCCCTGCAGGTCTCTGCCCAGACCGCTCACCCTGAGGCCGCATGGCGGCTGGCACAGTGGCTCTCAGCCGAGCCCGCTGCCCTGAAGCGGGCGGTTGAGGGACGACAGAGCGTCGCCACACTGTCGGTCTACAACCATCCCTCTGTGGCCGGAGACCCTGTGCTGATGGCATTCCAGGCCCAGCAAGCGTCGGCCCTGCCAATGCCCACGGACGACCGAATGGCCGCGTCGTGGGAGCCGCTTGCGCGTGCCATACGACGGGTGAGCCGAGGGGCACACAGCCCCAGTGTGGCCCTGGCTGCAGCTCAGACCGAGTTTGAGGTGGTGACCGCTCCTCCGCCCAAGCCCACCAACCCGACGCCCTACCTGGTCGCTGCCATCGCCCTCGTCCTCGCCGGGCTGGTGTTCATTGCTCGAAGGGCTTGGTCCGCCCGTGCTGCCATCCGTGAACACGCCTACGCCTACGCCTGGGTGGGTCCAGCTGCCATCTCGATGCTGGCGCTTGTGGTTTTGCCCTTCACCGTCGGCGCGGCTGTCAGTCTGTTCGCTCACGACAATGGACAATGGACGTTCGTGGGTCTCACGCACTTCTGGGACATCCTGCTTGCCCGAGACTGGCCCATCACCTCAGCCCTGAGCTTCTGGTTCACGCTGGTGGTCACAGTGGGCTGGACGCTGGCAAATGTGGTGGCTCATGTCGCCATCGGTATGGCCCTGGCGATGGTCCTGCGATCTCCCTGGCTGAAGCTCAAGGGTGTCTACCGAGTCTTGTTGATCTTGCCCTGGGCCATCCCCAATTACATCACGGCCCTCATCTGGAAGGGCATGTTCCACCGGCAGTTCGGTGCCATCAATGCGCTCCTTGATGCCGTAGGGATCGAACCCATCAGCTGGTTCTCCCAGTTCTCGACCGCCTTCGCAGCCAACCTGATCACCAACACCTGGCTGGGCTTCCCGTTCATGATGGTCGTGACGCTGGGTGCACTCGCGGCCATCCCTCGGGACCTGGAGGCCGCTGCATCTCTCGACGGTGCAAGCGGCTGGCAGCAATTCCGCCACGTGACCTGGCCACTGCTCAAGCCAGCACTGCTCCCAGCCATCATCCTGGGCAGCATCTGGACCTTCAACATGTTCAACATCATCTACCTGGTGAGTGCTGGGGAACCTGACGGAGGGACTGAGATCCTGATCAGTGAGGCGTACCGCTGGGCGTTCACGCGTGGCCATCGCTATGGCTACGCCTCCGCCTACGCCGTGCTGATTTTTGGCGTGCTGGTGATGTACAGCAAGGGCACCGACAAGTGGCTCAGTAGGCGGGCGGCATGACGACACCTCGCCTGCGGACACAGGTCGCCACACACCTGAGCTTGGTGTTGATTACCATCGCTGTTCTCTACCCCGTGCTCTGGGTCCTGAAGATGGCCCTTAGTCCCGGCCAAGCCTTTTCTCTCGACCTGAACCCGATCCCGAGTACGGTCACCCTCGAACACTTCGAGGCCGTTCTGACGACAGCAACCATGGACGGTGACTGGTTGTTCGGCCGCCAACTCATGAACAGCCTGATCGTCGCGCTCGCGACCAGCGCTGTGGGCATCGCCCTGGCGACATCTGCCGGCTACGCGATGAGTCGCTGGGGCTTTCCAGGACGCGATGCGGGCATGCGCATCTTCTTGATCACTCAGATGTTCCCGGGTGTGGTGATGGCCATTCCGCTCTACATCCTGCTAGACGAACTCGGCATGCTGGACTCGCTGATGGGGCTCAGCGTGGTGTACGCGACCACCGCGATCCCATTCTGTACCTGGAACATGAAGGGCTACTTCGACACCATCCCCGTCGAACTCGAAGAGGCCGCACGTATGGACGGCGCTGATCGCTGGACCACGTTCTGGTACATCGTACTGCCGCTCGCACGGCCTGCTCTGGTCGTGACTGGATTGTTCTCATTCATGACTGCGTGGAATGAGTTCATCCTCGCAGCAACATTCATGAACGATGAGACCAGCTTCACACTGCCAGTGGTGCTCCAGTCTTACGTGGGCGACTACGGCACAGAGTGGGGACACTTTGCTGCCGGCGCAGTGATCGTCAGCGCCCCTGTAATGATCCTCTTCTTTGCCCTACAACGACACCTGGTCGAGGGGCTGACGTCGGGTTCTGTCAAAGGATGAACCCCCACGGGTGAAATAGCCTTCAGATCGTCCGCCAGGGATCGATTCAGTGAGACTCGCGCGGAGTGTTCTCACCATGATTCACCTTGAACGGACTCGAGAAAGGGTCCAAACAGGACCCGTTCTGTGGCCGACCTGGATCGGCACCACGACCATGGGCGGTGTGATCGTGTTCGGACCCCTGGAGCGTTCATGAGCAGCATGATGGGGTTCTTCAATGCGGGAACAGCCTCTCTTCAGGCTGGTGAACTGAGCACGGCCGTGACGCTGCTTGGACGGGCCACCATGGCCGATGGACCCGAGCACCTGGCCTTGGCCTCATGGAAGAATCTGGGCATTGCCTTGCGACGATCAGGCGAGGATGAGCGTGCGCTTGATGCCTTTCGGCAGGCCCTGAGCATTGAGGCAGACGATGTGGAAGCGCTGTACAGCATTGGAAACACGTACATGGCAATGGGCCGACACCAGGACGCCATCGCCACGTTCCAGAAGGTTCGTCAGCTCGCCCCGACATTCGCCAAAGCAGCAAACAATGAAGGCGCTGCATGGATGGCTCTGAGTCAGTCCACCCGAGCAGAGGCCTGCTTCCTCGCTGCGACCGCTCTTGATCCCGAGTCTGGCCAGGCATGGGCGAACCTCGGTGCCGCTCGGGCCGCAATGGGGCGGCACGCCGCGCCGCTCCATGCCCTCCAGAAAGCGCTCGCGCTCGACCCATCGAATCACGCCGTACGGGTTCGACTGGGTCACCTTCTCACGGAGCTCGGACACTTCGAGGCGGCCATCAAGAGCTTCAAGACAGTCCTCCGTCACCACAGCACTCATGCATGCGCAAGAGCGGGCCTGACCCTCGCCTTGCATCGCCAGGGGGACTGTATCGGTGCCCTCGCATGCATTGCGCCCGCCATTGCATCTGGCACACCCAGCCCTGATGAGGCCGTCGCCTATGCCCGAGTCTGCGCGCACATGGGCAGCCCGGGAGACGCCATCAGCGTACTCGAGGAATGCCTCGAGACCACTCAGCAACCTGCCACTCGTGTGTTGCTCGGTAAACAACTCGGGCAAATCCTTGATGCGGACGGTCAGACCGACTCTGCCTTCCAGGCCATCACCGAGGCAAATGCCCTTCGTGGACTCTCGTTCAACGTAAGTCGCCACAGTGCACAGATCGACGCCATCATCGCGGCGGACGACCCGAACTCCGAGCAGAGCACGATTCAAGATGAAACCCCGGTGTTCATCGTCGGAATGCCCCGTTCTGGAACCACCCTCATTGAGCAAATGCTGGACGCCCATCCCGCGATCCATGGTGCAGGTGAGCGCGGAGAGCTGCAACAGATTGCCGCGGTCATGGCCAGGGGAGAGGCCGAAGGTGCGCTCAATCCACTCGCAGAGGCATACCTCGCACGCATCCGTCCGCTGGCACCGAATGCTCGTCGAATCACCGACAAGATGCCAGACAATTTCTTGGTTCTGGGTCAGGCAGCGCGTCTCTTCCCCCGCGCGCGTGTCATCCATTGCACCCGAGACCCTGCTGATACTGGCCTGAGTGTGCTCTTCCAGAACTTCAAAGACACGCTCCCGTGGGCGACCCGCCAAGAAGACATCGCGGCGTATCTCGAAAACTACAAGCGCCTGATGGACTACTGGGCCGTGAATCTTCGGATGCGAATGCTGACGGTTCCATACGAAGCCCTCGTGACGGAACCTCATGCATGGGCGCACCGCCTGAGCACCTTTCTTGGAGTTCCGTTCGACCCGGCAATGATGCACCCAGAGGACAACACACGCGTGGTCCGCACAGCCTCCTTCGACCAGGTTCGCCGGCCAATCCACACCCGCAGCGTCGGGCGCTCACACGCCTACCAAAACCACATCTCCACACTGATCGAATTGCGCTCCGAATGACTCCATGTTTGCCCGAGAGGGCACCAGAGACCGACCAGAGAAGACCATGCTCGAAGACATCCAAGAACAACTGACCCAAGTGCTCGAGACCCACCGAACCGGTGATCATGACACGGCCCGCTCCGAGTGTGCCGAGCTGATCTCAATGGCCCCCAATGTTCCCGACACGCACTTTGTCATGGGACTCCTCGAGCAGGATGCTGGCCGTCACACTCGGTCCATCCAGCTCCTTGGTCGTGCCATCCGACTCAGCCCGGACCGCTCCGACTTTCATGACGCGCTGGGTGTCTCTCAGGTCTCCCTGGGTAAACATCGAGAGGGACTGAGGAGTTTCGCGGAGGCTGTCAGGCTCGCTCCGGACAACCGCCTTGCGGTGATGCATCTCGGACTACTCGCGCTGCGTATGGGTCTGCCCGAGCGTGCGCTGCCGTGCTTCGAGTCGCTCATGGCGATGGGAGAAACGTCCTCGGAGCTGGTGTGCCTGAGGGGTCAGGCCCTCTTCCAGCTCGACAGACACCTCGAGGCGATGGAGTGGCTGCACAAGTGCCTCGACATCGCACCCACTCACGCCGAAGCACACCGCTACCTGGGTCGGTCTCTAATGGCGATGGAGAGGTACTCGGAAGCCGTCCATTGCCTGCGTGTGGTGGCAGAGAACGAGCCTGAGAACGGCCGCATTCGAACCCTCATGGGCAAGTCCTTGCTTCACCTCGGCGATCTCGAGGAGGCTGAGGCCGTCCTTCAGCAAGCCATTGATCTGGACCACAGTCAGCATGAGGCACATGCAACTCTGGGTGACGTCCAGTCTGAGCTCGGGCTGACCGAGGCACCACTCAGATCGTATCTGACGGCACTTCGGCTACGACCGAACGAACTCAAATACAGATGCCAACTCGGTTTCTTGCTGGTGAAGCAGGGCTACCTTCCAAAGGCAGAACACTGCTTCCGATTGGTCTTGGCCCAAGAGCCCTACAACCTCGACGCCATCGCAGGACTTGCGACTGTGCTCTCAAAGATGGGAGACCACGAGGGAGCTCTGGCCCTCGCCGAGCCCATGATCGAGACCGGTGCAGACCACCCAGACCTGGCCCATATCTACGCCATGCTGTGCCGAAAGCTCGGCCGAGCGAACGACGCGATCGGCGTCCTGCAGCGACTGCTCGACCGATCTCGACCCCTTCAGACGCGTGCTCAGCTTCTTCATGCCCTCGGTGAACTCTACGAGTCCGTCGGTCAGCATGATGCCGCGTTCAGTGCACACAAGAGGGCCAACGATTCTCGCCCAATCTCCTTTGAGCCCAGCGAGTTTGAACGCCACATAGGTGATCTGATTGGCGTCTTCGATGGCGTCCGGTTTCCACTCGGTCCGCTGGCTGACAACCCCACACGAACACCTGTACTCATCGTCGGAATGCCCCGCACAGGCACCACGCTGGTTGAGCAGGTCTTGGCGACACACCCGAATGTGATGGGAGCAGGCGAGCTCGAAGAGCTGCAAATGTTGGCCAGGGCACTGCCCGAGATCATTGGGACGACCACCCCATACCCGCACTGCGTAGAAGAACTGAACGCCAACGTCGCGACCCACCTATCGAACTGGTACACCGAGCGGATGCTGACAAAGGCAGGAGACGCGACTCGAGTCACCGACAAGATGCCTCTCAACTTCTTGCATCTCGGGCTGGCGGCGCTCCTGCTACCGAACACTCGGGTCATTCACTGTCGCCGGTCCCCCATGGATACCGCACTCAGTTGCTACTTCATGCACTTCAAGGACACGCACGCCTTCTCCACAGATTTGAGCTGGCTTGGCCGCTTCTATGTTCAGTATGAGCGGCTCATGTCTCACTGGAAGCGTGTCCTGCCACTCCCCATTCTCGACGTCCAGTATGAGGAGATGGTCAACTATCCAGAGGAAACGATGCGTCGCGTGGTCGACTTCGTCGGACTTCCCTGGCACCCAAGCTGTACACGCTTCTACGACAACGAACGCGAGGTCCTCACCGCGAGCGCTGATCAGGTCCGCCAGCCGATCTACACCACCAGTATCGGACGACACCTGCCCTACGCAGATGCCCTCGAAGCGTTCAAGGCGGAGCTCGACAAGGCTGGCATTCCTCTGGACGCGGCCAATACGCTCCTGCACTGAGCCGCGCCTCATCCGTTAGTGGGTCTCGGTGAAAACAGATCCCCAGCGTGGCTTGATGTGGATGGTCGCCGCCCTCTATGTGGCGGAGGGTATCCCCGCGGGCATCTTCCATGACCTCGTCCAGGTCTGGCTGCTTGAAGCACACGGTGCATCTCTGACAGAGCTTGGCCTGATCAGTCTGCTCGCGATGCCGTGGACCTTCAAGGCCCTGTGGTCACCACTTGTGGACCGAACAGGCACGGCAGCCAGCTGGATATCTGGTGCCATGCTCGCCGTGGGACTGGTCACCGTTGCCCTGCCCTTTCTACCGCCCGGACCACCTGTATGGATCATGCTCGGCCTCCTCACGACAGCGAGCGCCACAGCTGATGTCGCCATCGATGGCTACACGGCGACCGTGGTGCCTGCGGATCTCCATGGTCGTGTGAATGGATGGCGCGTGGCGGCGTACAGAGGGGCGATGCTCGTGTGCGGTGGTGGGGCAGTCGCAGCGGCTGCGTGGTTTGATTGGCGCGTGATCTTCGGCGCGGTGGGTGTGGCGACATGTGGGCTCGCCGTGTGGGCTCGACGCCTTCCGTCCGTGGACGCACCTGAGCAAACCACCTCCGAGTGGCTCCACGATCTTTGGACCTGGCTTCGACAGCCGGGTTCGTGGGCACTGTTCTCCTTCGTCCTTCTCTTCAAAATGGGTGACGCGGCCATGGCTCCCATGGTCAAGCCGTTCTGGCTCAAGGGGGCTGGACTCGGCCTCGCTGAACTTGGCCTGATCAGCATTTCGATTGGCGCACTGCTGACAGTCCTGGGGGCACTGCTCGGCGGTGAACTCGCAACACGATGGGGTCTGTTCAAGGCGTTGTGGGTGTTGGGCGCTGCGCAGGCCATATCCAACCTCGGCTACATGGCCGCTGCAGCCTGGCCTGACCGCTACATGGTGTACGGCGCGTCCATGATCGAAAGCTTCTGCAGTGGCCTCGGAGTCGCAGCATTTCTGGCCTTCCTCATGCGGGTCTGTGAAGCACAGCAAGCGGCGACTCGGTTCGCACTCTTGACGGCCCTCTCAATGGTCGCCCGGAATCTCATCGGTGCGCCATCGGGGTACCTTGTCGAGTCGTGGGGCTACACCGCCTACTTCGGCTTCACCTTCCTGCTGGCACTGCCTGCCTTCGCGCTACTCCCAGCGGTGCACGCCCGCGTCCAAGGGGCGATGCAGGACTAAGCCTCGGTGTGGGCCGCGATCACCCTGTCGTAGTGGTCAATGATCGCGCGGACGAATTCGCGCTTGTGCTGGTATGGCCCCGGGAAAAAACTGCGCTTGAACCCGTAAATGATCGTGTTCCGAAGTTGCTTGAGATCCATGCTGAATGCATCGACTGCGAGCCGCACCTCTCGAGACACCGTCGTGTGCGAGTGGAGGCGATTGTCTGTGCAGAGCGTGGCGCTGAGTCGCTCATCGAGCATCCGCCCAAAGTGGTGGTTCTCGACGGTACCAATGGCTGGATTGGTCTGGAGATTCGACGTGATGCAAACCTCAATGGTGATGCGCCGATCTGCAATGTACCGTGTCAGCCGACCCACATAGTCGTCCGGATTTTCGATCTTTGGCCCACACAACTCGGGGCTGAACAGGTGGTACCCATGACCAATGCGGTCGGCATGCAGCGCCGTGATCGCCTCAAAGATGGACTCTGGACCGTAGGCCTCACCCGCATGAACTGTCTTCTTGAGGAAGTGAGTGTGGGCGTACTGGTACGCTTCCCGGTGATCGTGGGCCGGATAGCCCGCCTCCTGACCGGCGAGATCGAAGGCGACGATGGGCATATCGAGGCTGTCTCGACAGCGAACAGCGGCCCGTGCCAGCTCCAGGCTTGCCATTCGGTAGACCTGCTTCTTGGGCGCGTCTGAGAGCACACTGAACAAGTGATTGTACCAGCGAGAGGTGTTCGCCTCGAAGCGTCGGAGTGCACAGACAATGATGCCGAATCGAAACGGAGGCTCGCCCTGAACAGCCACAGCATCCGAGGCCTCATGCTCCGCTCGAGCGCGATCCATCCCGCGGGTCACGGAGCGCAAGACGTCATCAAAGCTGAGTCCAGAGTGCATGTGCAGCTGTGGTGCAAATCGAACTTCGATGTAGCGCACACCCTCGTCGATATTATCCTGCGCAAGTTCGTAAGCTGCCCGCTCAAGCGCCTCTGCGGTCTGCAATGCAGCGACCGTGAATTCAAATCCAGCCAGGTAGTCGACGAGGGAATCATAGCTGGGTTTGAACACCGTCTCTCGCAAGCCCTCCTCTGTCGTACTGGGCAATTCCACGCCTTGATCCCTGGCCATTTCGATCAGCGTTGGGATCCTGAGGGAGCCATCGAGGTGCACATGAAGGTCCGTCTTTGGCAGGTCGCGAATCAGTGCATCGGTGATCATCACCTCAATCTATTGCGACCGTTAGGCACGGGCGATCCGAAAGGTGATTTGACCGTCTCAGAACTCTGGTTAGGCGTGGTCATTAAGGGAGGACTCCGAAGATGATCGAGCTGCCTGGTTCACTCAGGGATGTCATTATCGAGCGTATTGACGAAGAGATTGAGAACACGGGTGCTGATGCGCCTAAAACCTGGGTCTCTTGCTTCTTGGCTGGACTGGATGTCGCGGCTGAGGAGTTGGATGAAGAGCTGGGTGAGAATCTAATCAACCGGCTCGAGGAGTCCGGTGAGCTCGAACAAAGTCTGCCCGATGAGCTTGAAGAAAAGTTCGACGATCTGGATCATCCGAGTGGAGACGACATGATGCGTATCGTTGATGCCATCTGCGAGGTCGCCTGGATCAACGAAGACGACGACGACCAAATTGCCAAGGGCTTTATGGAGTCCGATGGCTACGAGGATGAAGACTACTGAGACGGGCCTTGCTCCTGAGCCTCGGCCTGAGTGGTCCCGCCGCAGCGCAAGGGCCCGCTTGGGTGCAGGTGCTCAGCGAGGAAGTCAACCGGATCAGTGGCGAGCTGTCTGAGCGTCCAGACCCCGCCTACTGGGTGAATGTGGCCGCATACGATGTCGAGCGACTGCGACTGGTTGCCGCGAACGGCGTCACCATTACGCCCGAGCGATCGCACACACGTGAGGCCGACGTCGACGTTCGCGTGGGTTCTCCAGCACTCGATCATACCCACAAGATCAGAGATGCGGGCTGGTTCGAGGATGAGCCCAAAGACACGTTCTTCCTTCCCGTAGATGGTGATGAGCGAGCCACACGTCTGGCCATCTGGCGCGCAACGGATGACGCGTACAGACAGGCCCAAAAGCGCCTGCTGAAGGTCAGAGCCAACCTCGCCGTCAAGGTGGCGTCCGAGGATGCATCACCGGACTTCTCCTCCGCACCCATGGCTCAAGACAGTCGACCTGCCGTCGGCCTCGACTTGAGTGTGACCGAGTGGCGATCGCGTCTGGCGCGCGTGTCAGCGCTGTCTCTCGCCCACGCCGATGTTCACGAGAGCAACATCAGCCTCGACGCTGTGGCATCCACCCGAGTCATCGTGAACAGCGAAGGCACTCACCTCGTCCTCCCGCGGGCAGTCTATGTCCTGAACCTATCGGTCAACACCACAGCGGAAGACGGTGCAGCCCTGCAGGTCTATGAGAGCATCCTCGCCTCGACCCCCGAGGAGTTGCCCACCGAGGCGGCACTCTCGACGGTGTTTACGGACATGGTCGAACGCCTCGCCGCGTTGCGTGATGCGCCCGTGGCCGAACCCACGACCGCACCCGCTATCCTCAGAGGGCGTGCAGCAGCGGTGTTCTTCCACGAGGTCCTCGGTCATCGAATTGAGAGTCACCGTCAGCGAGATGATGACGAGGGACAAACCTTCAAGGACATGGTGGGGGAATCCATCCTGCCAGCCTTCATGAATGTGACCGACGATCCGACCATGATGAGTCGTGAAGGCATCCGGCTACACGGCCACTACAGCTATGATGATGAAGGGGTCGCAGCCCAGCGTGTTGAAGTCGTCAAGGATGGCGTGCTGCGCAATTTCCTCACCAGCCGGACACCGATTGAAGGCTTCCCCAGCTCCAACGGTCACGGGCGAAGGCAGCCCGGATACATGGTCGTGTCTCGGCAGGGAAACCTGCTGATCGAGGCGACGAAAACGGTGTCCGAGGACACACTGCGTCGCAAGCTCCTCGCGCAGATCAGGAGCCAAGGCAAGCCCTATGGCTTCATCATCGACGACATCACTGGTGGCTTCACATTCACCGGACGCTCGACCCCAAACGCCTTCGTCGTCAAGCCTGTTGGAATTGTGCGCGTGTGGGCCGACGGACGACCCGATGAGCTCATCCGCGGTGCAGACCTCATCGGCACCCCCCTCGTGGCCTTCTCCCAGGTCTTGGCAGCCTCCAACACGGTCTCGGTCTTCAACGGCTACTGTGGTGCCGAGTCCGGCTATGTCCCGGTATCGGCCTCTGCTCCCGACCTGCTCCTGGGGGAGCTGGAGATCCAGCGTGGCGACAAGGCACACGACCGCCCTCCTCTCCTCCCAACACCAGGCTTCGAACAATGATCAGCTTGTGGTTGATGGGACTGGCATGGGCCGGCGAGCCCGATGCCCTAGAGACAGCGATCCACACCGAGGTTCAGCGCGCCTTGGAGGGTCTCGCGCTCCCTGATCAGCCTCGTGCACACCACATCTCGGTCATGGTGGGTGACGCACAGACCTCAGAAGTCTGGGCTGCAGACGGTGCACTGACCATGTCAGATTCCAGCCAGCCGCGCTTCATGCGCGTCGATGTTCGTGTGGGCACGCCTGAGGTCGACAGCGGAAACTTTCAGGCCGCTTTTGGCAGGCGACAGGGCATGGTTCTGCGAGGATTGGGCCGCGAGGACCAGGACCTCGCACTCAGGCGAGATGTCTGGATGGCGCTCGACCAAGCCTACAAGGGGGCGACTGAGACCTACGCAGCAAAGCAAGCTGCGAGACGAGGGAGAGACCTTCGCTATACCGCGGACTTTGCACCGGCAGCGCCCGTCCAGAGCGACAGACCAGCCCCCGTTGAATCAGACAGTGCGGACCTCAAACTCAAAGTACTCGCCTTGTCTGATGCCGTCGCGGGCGAGCCTGGTCTGGAAGTGAACCAGGTCGGCGGGTACGCCGGGGGATACCACTCATTCTTGTACGACACAGCGGGCACCCGGCTGTGGCAGGACACCAGCGAGCTGGTCATTCGTGCCACTGTTCAGGCCAAGGCTGGGGATGGATCGACCCTATTCAATCATCGTTCCTGGGTCGCAAAGGACATGGCTGGGCTGCCACCCACCGATGACATGGTGGCCGAGCTTCAGGATGCAGCAGGCTGGCTTCGACAGCTTCAAGCTGTAGCGCCGGAGGCCGAGTACCTGGGACCCGTCTTGTTCGCTCCAGAGGCATCCGCTGAGCTCTTCCGACAGCTGCTCCAGCCTCAGATCTGTGGCACGCCTCCGATGGAGTCCGCGCCAGAAAACGCCAGCCAAGATGCTCGTCCGATCCCCACCTCACGCATCGGGCGACGACTCCTTCCGTCGGGATGGCGTGTGATCGACGATTCACAACAGAATCCAGAGTTGATGGGGGCAATGACCCACGACTACGAGGGCGTGGCTACTCGCGCCGTGACCGTGATCGAAGACGGTGTCTTGAGAGACGTCCTGATGAGTCGAACCCCGAGGGCAGATCGGACCAAGAGCACAGGCCACGCCCGCGGGATGGCAGCAGATCGCTTTGAGGCGATGCCGACTCAAGTCAACATCGCACCGAGACGGCCGCGCTCATGGACGCGCCTGAAGCGACAGGCACTGAGCATGGCCAAGAGCGCCGGCCTCTCACACGTCCTCATCGTCAAGCGTCTATCGCCCCCGTCCATGGAAGAAAACATCGAGTTCTCCGTGACCGGCGATGAGCCGATGGCAGGGCTCACCACCCCCACAGAGGTCGTCAAGCTGCACGCAGATGGCCGAGAAGAGCCGGTCCGCGGTCTGAGGTTCGTCGGGGCAGATCGGCGTACATTGCGCGATATCGTCGCCGCTGGCCGGACCAACTCACCCGTTCAAATGCTCGATGTCCCAGGTGGCTCAGACCGGTTCGGCTGGGGATGGTTCGAGGGTCTCGGCGTCTCGTGGTCCGTTCCCGCTGTCCTGGTCGATGAGATGGAACTGCACTCCCGAGCCGGAGGAGAAGCACGGGTCATCACCCGTCCGGAGTGATCCAAAAAAATGCGGCGGCCTCACCACATGGACGAGGCCGCCGCTCTTTGTCCGAGTCTCAGGACTCGATGGTCAGTGTGTAGAAGTCTTCTTCACAGGTGAGGATGTCCCAGAGGTCGGGATCCGTGCGGACTGTGACGTACCAGTTGTCCCACGATGAATCCCAGAACCAGCCATCGTCGAAGGGGAAGTCATCTTCCGTGATGGTGATGTTTTCCCAGCCTTCTTTCTCAGCGAGTGGATGAGAGGCATCCCACTCCTCGAGCCAGACCTCGACGATGAAGTAGTTGTAGAAACCACCCTCTACGGTGACGGCAATATCTGGATCGTCGTACCAGGTGTCATCGGCGTTCCATGTGAACCAGTCTTGATCCAGGGGCGAGTCAAGGTTCAAGTCCTCGATGACAACACTGCTGGTCGACGTCCACCACCAGCCATCTTCATCAAGCTCACCGAGGTCATGGGCGGTCGTCAGGAGCTCGTTGGGCTCGTATGCATCCCAGAAGTCAGTATCCATGTCGCCATCACAGTTGCTGTCGATGCCGTCACAGTACTCATCAGCACCGGGGTACACGTCAAAGTCAAAGTCGTCGCAGTCGCCGTCTTCGACGGTGAATCCGTCTTCATCAAAGTCATCCCAGTCGCTGTCAGCATCCGCATCCGCATCCGCATCCGCATCCGCATCCGCATCCGCAT
>Ga0115012_10000166_pt1 | contig 38612 bp, 42 predicted proteins | sample TroAtlMetagenome_FD_88706 | JGI IMG/M metagenome (GOLD analysis project Ga0115012, IMG submission 88706) | Marine eukaryotic phytoplankton communities from Atlantic Ocean - Tropical Atlantic ANT10 Metagenome | ecosystem: Environmental > Aquatic > Marine > Oceanic | place: Tropical Atlantic... | reverse complement strand
TTGAAGAAGATACTGAGATCCCAATAGTAGAAGTATTTGAAAAAGATCCAGGAAAGAAAATTCAAGTAGAGGATCTTATTACTAAACTTCTTAGATCTAACAGAGATATTTTATCAGTATGGTTATATGATTGGATAGACGCAAGAAATATAGAGCCGTTAATTACTGAGCCAAGAAATGCTACAGACCTATTGCCAACAGGCTATTGGATGCCAGGGGATGAGTCTGTTATTGGACACTTTGTATTAGGACAATGCACATCACTTGATAGAGACATTGTAAATATTGCATGTAGTGTAATGAGTGCTGAAGACTCCTGGGGGTTTGTATTGGTCCAATACGAAGACGGTACAGCTCCAGACCTAAATAACACCAAAGCCACAGCAATGAAGATTTCAGAAATCTTATATTTAATTGAGAGATAAATGAATAAGCCAATATCAGTTAATGAAGACAGTACAATAGCAATTCCTATAAGAAATTTATTTTTCTTATTAGCTGTATTTGCAACGGCTTTATTTACATACATGGAAATACAAGAAAGATTAAATGTCCTGGATAACACATTAATTATTCAACAAAAGGACATTGATCTCAACAGCCACTTCAGAGTGAATTGGCCGTTAGGAAACCTGGGATCTCTCCCAGCAGATAGTGAACAATTCATAAGAATAGACTACCTGGAAAAAGAGATTGATAAGATAAAAATCAATATCGAAGATATTAAAGACAATAACTAGATAAAGGAGAATTATCATGGATAGAGTATTAGGAATTATAGGTAACTAACTAACAGTTAGGATTGCCTAGATTACATAGGCTGTTACTGATCAACATAATTAGTCTTATGTCAGTATTCAGCTACCAATATTTTATCAATGATGAGATCTCATTGTCCTCTTTTGATGTATGTGTTGCATCGAGTAAGAGAAGGGGAAAGAAAAAACTTACCAATGAATTGGATGACGAAACTTTAATGGGAGGATAAATGATAGAGTTTGAAGATAGTAATAAGGTAATCACTTTTGCTAAGAGAGAGATCTTTGGATGTACAGAATGTGGATCTATAGATTTCCAAATTGAGTCCGAACAAACCTTTGATGAGCAGAGGATCTGTCAGATCATTTGTTCTAATACTTCTTGTAGAACAGTATACCCAATGGACTCAGGTGAGAAAGAAAACAACTAATGCCTAAAACTCCTAACTCAATGTCCTTTGAGGAAGCGGAAGAGCTTGTTGCAAAAGCTAAACAAGTAGGCCGTAATAAAACTTGGAAGAAACAATCAGATCTTGCCCTAGCTATGGACCTAACTATTGATCAATTAAAGGGTAGGTTAAAATCAGCCAGGCACATCATTAAGATGGACAGGACCACAGACGATAACCAGAGCTATACAATTCCTGGTTTAGAAAAAATGGTTAAGCATGAAGATCTTACTGCTGATGAAATTATTAACTATGCACATGAGAATTGGAGAAGAAAAAAAGAAAAGGATGATCTGCTTGAGCTGGTCCCTATAAAGTTTTCTAAAGATCTAGTTACAGGAATATGCGTATGGGGTGATCCACATTTAGATGATGGTGGAGCAAATTGGGATGTGCTTACATCTTTAATGGAAACCCTAAAAAAGTTTGATCCAGATAGAGGATCTCCAGATCCAATTTATTCTGTAAACATTGGAGACACACATAATAATTGGCAACGATTTCTCAGTTTAAAATACTCACCTGAACAAAAAATGAGTAAGTCGATGGTGTACAAAGTTATCGAAATGATTATTGAGGAAATAAATTGGTGTCTTATCCTCAGAGGTAACCATGACATGTGGGAGCCAAGTAACAAGCAATACGATAAGATGGAATGGCTGGCTTCAGCATCAGGAGTGTTAACTGTTGATTGGAGAGTTAATGTAGATTTTCAATTCCCAAATGGTACATCTGTTAAAGCTGATTTTCGACACGATTTCCCAGGTCATTCAATGTACAATCCATTACATGGCATGCAGAAAGCAAATCTATTTAATACCAATGCAGATATATATGTCGCTGGGCATAAACATAATTATGCAAAGATGGAGATGCCATCAACAAGTAAAACAAACCACGAGACAGGATTTAAAACTCCAGCTCACTTACTTAGAGTAAAAGGATTTAAAGATATAGATTCTTATTCTGATCAGCACGGCTTCCCCAGGCAAGATTACGGACATGCTGGACTAATTGTAATAGATCCATTTACAACTCAACAGAATAGAATACAGATCTACAGCGACATAGATTATGGAGCTAACATGATAAAACTTATGAATGATGATTATAGAAAAAAAGGAGTAATCAAATGACTACATTAATGGGATCAGCCCAAAGAACAGGCAATAAGAAAAAGCCAAAGAGATATGGATCTACGGCAAGTGCCGGAGCAGTATCTCTTCCTAGCGGTAGTAAGTCAAACTCACCAGCTCAAAGAATAGCTGATAGAGGTAAGACAAAAGGTGTTGTTAGAACATCTGCCCAGCCTAAAAAGAAACAAAAGAAAAATAACTATTAATAGCCCAATTGATGATACATTTCTTACTGATTCATTTGAATGTAAAAAAATCATCAATTGATCATCAACCATACACCAATGTATGGGTATGATTGGGATAGACTAAACCGCATAAAACCGGTATGTGTTAGACTGTGATAGTCTACACAAGGATTTCGATTCCCCTAGGGACTGCCATCTATTATTCAATAGATTCAATAACTTAGACCACACAACACCCAAATCATCAACCAGATCATCAACTGAGAAAACCTAAGAAATTTCTAAGTTTTCGTATTTTTTGATTCTATAAAAAAGTAAGAAAAATATTCCCCTCTTGACAGCAAGACATTAGATGTCTATATATGTACATGTAAGTTACATTTATACAGGAGGAAAAAATGGGTTACAAAATTGATTATTTACAAGCAGAGAGAGGTGGTATCAGATTTACTGCTGGATTTAGACAGGAGCATAAACAAACTTTTTATGGCCGTACAGTACAAGAGTGTGCTGACATTATAGATGAACAAGGTATTGTAGAAAATCCAATGTCATCTTCTTCAATGGACTTCGCTAGTGAGACAGGCGGTTTTGATACAGATGATGGAGCAATGAATTTGTTTATTGAAGCCATCAAATTATCTGGGAGGTATGTGATATAATGAGTTACAAAATATACCAAATAGATACTGAGTTTATGAAGTCTGATGATTACATTCACCATCCAATTAGAAACATTCAATTTAGAAATGGCATGGACCAAAAATTCATTGATGAAAATTTCAAAGCTGAATTTATTAGAATTTATAAAAATGTTGTTGATGTAGATCTTAGTTCTAAGGAATACGATCTTTGGGATCTTTACAGAATACTTAATGTGCATGAGCATGAAGTCTATGTTGCTGGATCCGGTGAATTAGAAGATAGGTATGAAGACATTCTTAGCAACTATGAAACTTCTGAAAAGCATCCGGATATGAAATTGTTCGCTAGTCTTAGCATAGGCGATATTGTTTATGATGAAGAAGAAAGTAAATATTATATTCTGGGCAATGACTTTTTCGACATAACTGAAAAATTACCAGAGTATGTTGATAACCTAGTTGATGGAATACTTATAGATCCATTCTTGAAAAAGATTACCAATGTAAAAGTTAAAAATGATTTAAAAGACTTTTACAGGCATTTAGATTGTAACATGGTTGAAGTTGTAAGCTTTGGTGATGTTAACGATTTATGGGTTGATGAAGAGGGATTGTTGAAAGGAGACCAAAGGTTTTTTAAGGTCTCTGATTTACCATTCGGACATCATGGAGTAATTGCAGGTAAAGCTTTATTACTAAAATGCGGTGATAATGGCGGAACTGAAAGTACAACACTTGATATTCATGAGGTTACATCAAGAATATCTTGGGATTTTGAACATAATGGAAAGTTATATAATTCTGAAACCGGACTATTCAACCATTTTGAAATTATTGGAAGTGGTATTGTAAAAACAATCGATAAACCTAGAGACATTGATCCCAGACTTAGGCACAAATCCAGGGTAGTCGGTAAACAAAAAAAACCGGAGGTGATATAATGTCGGCTCCTTATAAAATTACTCAAAGCAAATCCAGGAAGGATAGAAGCTATGCTTCCTGGGCCGTAAGGTTTGATCATAATAAATACAGATCATTATCTGATGATCATAAGCATAGTTATTTCAAGACAAAAAAAGATGCTGAAAAATTTGCAGAAAAAACTTACGAAGATCATTTGCTGGGCAGAGATATAAAGAAGGAACATGTTAGAGACTTTAGCACAATGTACTCTTCCTTCCTTGCCGAAGAGATTGAGCAGAAATACGAACAAGGTAATTATTCAGTAGAGGCTTATAACCGGTATAACTTTATGTCTAATTTAGCCGTAAGTGTTTCTGTTGAGATAGAGATGGATAACTTTAAAGGTCCTTTCGGAAACCTTCTTGTAAAGGATATTAGAGTTAGACATGTGAAGGCTTTTTACTTGGCTTTAAAAAACCAAAGAGTACATGATAAAAATGGTTGTTTTAAATATAAGAAAAGATCAAGAAAAACTATTCTTAATTATAATTCTTGCTTAAATCAATTCTTCAAGTGGTGTGTTAATAATGAATTTATGAATATTAACCCATGTGCAAAAGGGCATATAAGTGTGCCAACACTTTTTGCTGATGATAGTAAAAAATTTGATTCAACATTAATCTCTGAGGAAAATATTTTAGCCATCCAGGAAAATCTTTTTGAAGATACATTTACCCAGGTAGCATTTTTGATGGCTATTAAAACAGGCATGAGATCCGGTGAACAAATATCTTTACTATGGTCTGATATTGATTTTGATAACCAAATGATCAGCATTAATAAAAACCTTGCCGGTGAAGGAACAAAAGGCGATAGATTAAAAACTAAACATAATCTTGATACTCTTGGTAGATCCGTTCCTTTTGATAGTGAGTTAAAGCAGAAGCTATTAGAATGGAGAATGGAATCTAAATACTCTGAGGATAGTGATCATGTATTTGTTCGCCAGGGTAAAAGGTTTGAAGCAAATAACGGTAACATGGCTACAGGATCTAAATATAATTATGTAGGTGTGGTAGCAACTAACGATACTTTTAAATACATCCTGGATAATGCATGTGCAAAAGCTGGTGTTGGAAGAATTACCTGGCACTATCTTAGACACTATGTAGCATCAAAGCTGGTCCTAAGTAGAGCAGACAGCAAGGATGATCTAAAGGCTATTTCTTTATTCCTTGGACATTCAGAAGTATCAACTACTGAAAGAGTTTATGCTCACTTTATTAAGATGAGAAACTCTAATGAGAAAATGCAAGAGTTAGCCAATGCTCTCTAAAACACAAAGGAATATATTGGACACTATGGACACTAAAAAAGAAGAAGATCTTTTTAGACAGATATTAAAAATACACGGTCTGTTAAAATGTAAAACCGAAGACGAATATATCGAAGCTTTACAGTTTATTCTGGACCGTGGATTGTCCTATGACATCAATGATTATGTGTCTGATGTAACAAATGTCTATCTCAGGGCAAACAAAATCAAAATGCCAAAAAACATCCTCAATTAAAGAATTTTTTCCTCCAATTAAGCCCATAGATGCAATCTAAGTAATGTCGAAATAGTAATCTTCATAAAACACATGATTTTGCTCTATGGGCCTTAAAATGGCTTAGAGACAATGGCGACAGAATTTAACTAATTTCTATCCCTGTTAATGCTTTTCTTTCTTTCATTTGCGATTTTGAGAGAGGGTATTGTCCCATCCAAATAATTTCTGAGATCTTTTCATCATAATCTTTACTATTAAAAATTACATCCAAGGCTTCATCGGATGAATAATGATCTACGACATCAAAAATCTGTTTTTGATTTTTGTCTATCCAAACAATGCAATATGAGTACCATGGTTTTTTCATAAATTTGGTCTGGAGATTCGGACTCTCTAGCTCTCCAGGCAACTATCAAATGGGAAAAAATATATAACCCCGGTCCTAATCCTGTTTCTTCCTAACACCTATTTTTCTACCGCCTTCATTCATCACAAATTCTTTTCCTCCAGGTAATGTGATAGGTATGTGTTTTCTATTCATCGACCTTTTTGTCATTGCTCCCTTGAGCTGGTTTGTATGTTTTTTTTGCATTAACTCTCTCCTTGATTTCTTCCCATGTATTTACTTCCCAATTTTTAAAGACCTTGGCTTGTCTGTTATGGGACTGCTTGCCTTTTTTATTTCTTTCTTTAGCCATATTAAATCCGTAAACTCCCATCAATTCATGTTTTGTGAATTAGTTAAGTTCATACATTCTACTTGTTCATGTTTCTTGAATGGCTTTGGTGAAATTACATTGAGTAAAACCAAAGCTAAAATTACAAATATTAATTGGATCTTTATCCAGGAAAAATTATTACTCTTCTTCACTTCTAATTGCTCTCTCTAAAAACCTTTGGGCCATCCACAACATCTGCTTTTTTGACATCTTTGAGCTGTATTGTTTGCCCTGGACTACTACCGTTACTTTGTTTTCTGTTGGAATTATTAGCAACTCTAGTAAGGGCAACTCTGTTAAACCAAATTTTTTTTCCATCTCTGAGGTGTTCAATTTTGTCTTCTTTACACCATCTGAGTAACCTTTGATATTCTGCTCTTTCTTTAGAGCCGAAGAGAATTTCCGTAGCTTCATAAGTGTCCACAAGGTAGCTTGTTTTCTTGTCATCAGTCATCCTTAACCTCATTAAAGAATTGATTGGCCGATAAACATTTAAGATATGTATCTCCAACTTTCTCCTGGATCTGTGTACCGACTGTCCATCCTTTCTTGGATCCAAGCTTTAAAAAAAAGTTTAATGCCTGTTTGTCCTCTTCTGATGCATCATCTGGTAAGTTTATCCAGGAAGATATTTTTGGTCTTTGAGTACCAAGAGCTTCTTGGCCATCCCAATTTTTTTCTAGCGGTCTTAATACTGTTACTCTTGAATTTCCTAAGTGTGGTCCAGCCATTATTGTTTCTCCTTAAAGTATGTGTTTCGTTTTGCGTATTGTTCAAAAATCCTGTCATGGATCTTTTTGAATTTCTTTTCGAGATCTGCCAGGAGATCTTCATTGTCTTGTACAATTGCGTTCAATCCAAAATAGTTTGTTTCTTTCATAATTTTTTCTACTAATTCCATTTCTATTTTTTTTGCATATTCTTCTTTTGCATCTTTAGGTAGTCTTTTGCCGTACCACTTCTCTTTTTTGTCATCTTTATCATTATCCTCATCATCTGTTACATCTGAGAAATCCTTCATCCAAAGACTTAAACCTAGGCCAAACATTGCATAAGTTTTTACAAAGCATCTTTGATGACTATCTGTAACTTGGCGAGAAGACGGATTTATGATAGACTTACGGCCCCCACCTTTAGCCATTACCGCTAGTGATTGCTCTCTTTTATGTGGTCCTATTTTTACCCAGGTAACAACTTCTACAGATCCATCTGTATACATCCGATAGGGCAACATCTGTCTAGTCTCAGGATGAGGATATTCATTAATACCTCTTTCCATCTGAGGAAATTCTTTAACCATAATGTTATATGCATCTGCCCAGGATATATAATCCATATCCATAACTTCTTGCTTCTTATCATCAATTTTGACTGCAATTAAAGTTTCATAGATCTGCTTAAACTCTAACTTACATTCAACCGTTCCGACTGCTAATTGTGTATCTGCCATTAATTACTCCTATAGCCCCATAGATCTTTTGCTTCTTGTAATACTTCCGGATTTTTATTGGACCAGGAAAGATGTTCCCAATCAGGCTGAACAAATTGGACCAACTCATTTAGATCCTCTGCATTTTTCATTATGTATTGCTGGATCTTTAGATCTGAAACAATCTGATCAAATGTAAATTCCAGGTTTTCTTTTTCCATAAGATAATCACCTTCATCCGGATGATATAATCTGTAGTCTCTGTCATTCGCACAAACTACTATTGGCTGTCTGCCTGTTTTAAAGTAGTAAGCACTAACTTGACCAAGCCATGACGCATAAGGTTTAGAGGGGAGACTCCCTGTGGCCCATCCCTTTTTAGACTTAGGCATGTACCTTGGGGATCTGATCTTTAGCTCAATCAAGTTATTAAAATCAGGTTTAAAAAAATATGGTATCTCAATCCCATTAAGATCCATCTTAATATTGGTTTCACCTTCCCAAGTATTTAAACCTAATGCTTTAAATGCATGCTCTAAGCCCCTCATTGCGTTATCCAATGTGGGATCTAAAACTTCTCTGCATGCATGTGCTTTTTCATCATCATTCGGTGTATATTCATCGAATGTATATTTTTCCATTTTTGATCTTTGATCTTTTTCAATTTCAATTCTGTCGGTAGATCCATATGTATGTTTTAATTCTTGCTCCGGAAGTAACCTGGCATCACAAATACTTTGAATAGTTCTGCCCAGGCACATGGGAGCTGAATCATATGAATATTTATCAATAATTAATTTGGCATCTTTATGTTTTTTAGATCCTTTAGGAACATCACTTTTTAGGATATTCCATGCCTTATTTAATTGTGGCCGTATAACTGCTTTATCAAATACAGCCCAACTGAAATGCTTACTTTGTGGATTGGAGAAATGATCATACCCAAATCTTTTTGCCCACTCTGGTCTTTTTTGAAATCCTTCCATACCAAATACTGTTCCAAAAAAAACATGTGATGTCTATAGCTAAAAACATCAAATGTCTGTCTTTGATACTCAAATGTACTGTATGTGTTTATAAGTGTGTGGATAAGACAAAAAAGTGAAAAAAAGTTATAAAAAAAGGCAGATAAAAATCCACCTTTTCTTAAAATTTTACATCCTGGTTATTCTTCATAAAGTTTTATCATGTTCGCATTAGGATTCATTTGGATTCATTTTTATCTCCCTTAATTTTATCCTTTACAGGACAAAAGGATAGTATACATTAGACATCAGAAGTCAAAAGAAATATTCGATCAATCCCAATTAAATTGTTGATAATTATTTAGGTACATCACATGCCTACAAATTGGAGTTAATATGTATTTATCAGATTGGCGAATTAAAAAAGGAAAAGAAAGACCACTAACATTTAAAGAGATGGCCAATAGGTTTGGTGTCTCTGATGGGACAATAGTAAGACGATGGACTGTTGATGCCTATAAAAAAGATTTTAGCTTTCCAGGTCCGGAAGTAATTCTGCAAGTACAAGAATCCACAATGGGCGAAGTAACTGCCAGGGATTTTTACGATTGGTATGAAAATACTAAGACCGAAAAGAAGGCTGAGTCGTTTCATGCAAAAAGAAAATAAATTTACACCATACGAAGCCTTTCATGTTGTTTCCGAACAACTCAAGTATTGGATGCATCAGGATGTAACGGTCCAGGAAGCAATGGAAGCTTTAGATATTAAACCAAATAAATTTTATGGCATTGGCTACCACAATGCCGATTGGTTTGATCTAGGTATGGTGATGGTTAAGGAATGGAAAAATAGATATGACGATTGAAATGACAGGATGTGAGATCTGTAAAATAACGGAAACCAATCCATGTCCAAACTGTAACAAGGAGACAATTCTTTCATGGAAGATAGCCGTATCATTTGGAGAACAAAATGGAGATTAGTTACACTCTTACATACTTTGATGTTTTTGGTATCGCAACATTGATTGCATTGTATATCAACTACCTCATGTCAAAGAAATGATAGATGCCCAGGAAGAAGATTGTATGCATTGGCAAGTGTTTTATCTGCGGAACAAAACATTACCAGCATCTACCAGGATGGGTGATCAATGGATCCAACAAACTCTTATGTTACGAGCTGGACTATGAAAGAAACAAACTCCGAACAGATTGCTTCAGACAAGCATTGGGATTTGTTGGGGAAAGAGATGGTGAACAAGAAGCACATGGAAATGAATCAACATCACAAGAAACGGATGTCAGAAGGAGAGAAATGGAACTTGCTGGGGAAGGATTTCGAGCTGGGTATACCGGTCCTAACACTAGCAAATCTGCGAGCAAAAATAATAAAGATCTGGGAGGATTTACAAAGATGACAAAATATGATACTGAGACAGCTAATCTAAGACACCAAGACATAACTTCGGAAGAATTTCTTAGACTATTCCAACAAAAACCTATTAATAAAAAAGCAGATCTAAGTAAGCAAAGCTTAGACATGCTAAGATCTGCCACCAAGAATCTCAATGCTAATTATAAATTAGCTAGAGATAAGGGCATAAAGAATGGCTACTTGAATAGCCAAGTAGATAAGAAGCTATCTAAGGCTTCTAAAAACTTATCCAGGGATGGCTGGACCAAACTAGCAGTAAAAGTATCACAAATGACTGATGAGGAGCTTCAAGCTTGGATAAAGCTCTAAACAGACGCATCAAAGATATAACTGATGATGGTATAGACAAACTAGACCAATTGTTTGACGAAGCATGCCGGACTGAAAGAGCATTGCCATCAGTAAGACATAAGAACAAGCTCACACATTGGCCGGACTATAAAACAGATTGGCAAGCCTACGGATATGGCAAGAGCAAGACAAGATTACCGAAGCCATCACCACAAGAGCTGGATAGATATGACATAGCCTGGCAGATCCTATTGCATTATTGTGATCAGGATGACAGGAGACTAATTTGGGCTGTTAATATGACAGGAGCTTACCGTGATAGAGGACCTAATTGGGCCAAAGTAGCGAACAAAATGCACATAGATCCAAGGACTGTTAAGAGACGATACCTGGATGCTTTATACAACCTATGGTATGTCAAACTACCTACAGCACAAAATGTGTTGCAAATGCATCGAAATAGGTCTACTAATTGATAACCTAAGACTATTTGTGTCTTAGCTTTTCATAATACGAATCATAACAACGCAGACACAGTAACTTTTCTTCTCCTCCCTTCGGACAGGATGCAAGCTCTCAACTCTTGCATGTCTTAGGCCTGTCCAGGAGAGAAGCTTTAATAGGAATTAACATGACATTCATTACAGAGAAACTACTTGAGTTTTTTCATAACCTAACTGAGAGAGGACTACAGATCCTCCTTGGTAGCACATTAGCTGTAGCTATAATATTGCTGATCATCTAATGGCAAGAGTTAACAAGAAGACATTTCAAAAGATCTTGGACCGGATAGTAGACGGTGAGAGCCTTACGCAGATCTGTAAGGATGATGGACTACCATCTGATAGAACAGTCTTGAGACATGTCCAGGATAGTGAAGAAGACTTTGAAGCATACATGAAGGCTAGAGCCTTACAAGCTGAGAAGATCCATGACACCATGATGGACATGTGGAATGAAAGCTATCCAATAGATGTGAAAGAGAAACACACAGAGATATTGAGAAGAGATAAGACAAGCTATTGGCTAGACAAGAGACGCACTCAGCTTCAACCAAGAGGTAGCTTACGCAACAAGGTAGAAGACAAGCAAGATACAGGAGAGCTAACTATAAGATGGGGTGATAGCAATGGGTAAGATGGACCTAAACAATCTCCTTCCACCTGGTACTAAGCCTGGTACTGATCAGAGCAACAAGACAAGGACAAGGCAGAGGAAGGGAAGAGGAAGACCAAGTAAGTATAGCTTTGGTAAGAGACCAAGCACTAGGCTTTTATAGCTGTAGACGGTTAGCCTAGGCATGGCCTGTCGTCTTTCACACGCACATGCGATTGGCGACAGATCTAAAAGGGAGCTATTCCCCTTTGGAATGGCAGAGATCTGCGACAAAGGGTAAATCATCAATTGAATCATCAATTCTGCCATGAAAAAACATGGCCGTACCCCCAAAGAATGAGTCGTTGTTGTTATATGCGTTATAGACCGATCAAGGAGACACACATTGCCGGAGATAGTTATTCCATACACACCAAGAGAATTGCAAAATGAATTGCATAATAAATTGGATGATCACAGATGGGCAGTAATAGTTTGTCATAGACGATTTGGCAAAACTGTTATGGCTATAAATCATTTGCTTCGAGCAAGTATTTTATGTGATAGGCCTAATCCTAGATTTGCTTATGTAGCTCCAACATATAGACAGGCGAAATCAGTAGCCTGGGACTATATAAAACAATTTACGAATAAGATCCCTGGAATAAAATATAATGAAACGGAATTGCGATGCGATTTGCCTAGTGGAGCCAGGATAACTTTATTAGGATCTGAAAATCCAGATAGCCTTAGAGGTATTTATTTAGATGGATGTGTTATTGATGAGGTAGCTGATATGCCGGAGAGTATCTTTCCAGAGGTTATCAGACCAGCTTTATCAGATAGAAAAGGTTTCTGTTATTTTATTGGGACTCCTAAAGGCCATAATATGTTTTATGATCTTTATGAAAATGCTCAACAGCAGAAGGAATGGTACTCAGTAGTTTATAAAGCTAGTGAGACAGAAATATTAGATGAGGAAGAATTAGAGCTGGCATCACAAACGATGTCAACAGATCAGTATGCCCAGGAGTTTGAATGTAGCTGGGTAGCAAATATACCTGGAGCCATATATGGCCAGGAGCTAGAAAAATTACAAGAAGAGGGAAATATAACTACGGTCCCATATGATCCATCAAATAGGGTAGATACTTGGTGGGATCTTGGACTGAATGATAGTACGGCTATTTGGTTTACTCAAAGCTCAAGAGGTGGAGCTATATCGGTTATAGATTATTATGAGGTCCGGAACGAAGGGCTTCCGCATTTCGTACATGTCCTGGAGCAAAAGGATTATCTTTATAGTACGCATAATGCTCCACATGATATTGAAGTTAGGGAATTAGGTACCGGCAGATCCAGGAGAGAAGTCGCATATGATCTAGGAATTAATTTTAGGGTTGTTCCGAGATTACCATTAGAAGATGGGATCCATGCCGTGAAGATGGTATTGCCCAGATGTACCTTTGATATAAAGAATTGCAAGGATGGTATAGAAGCTTTGAGACATTATCACAGAGCTTACAATGAAAGGACCAGAGCTTTTAGAGCAACACCGGTCCATGATTGGACCTCACATGGATCTGATGCCTTTCGTTATATGGCAGTAGGTATGAAACAACAGAAATTAGAACAAGCTCCACAGAGATTTGCAGATAACACCTGGAATCCTTTGGAAAAAGATAGGAGACAAGCCATTGGCTAAAAAGAAAAAGGTATATGTTCCGGTCCAACAATCAACAAGTAGCGGACAGGATAATGAAGCTATATTAAAGAATGAGGTTACATCTCCTCCGGTTACTCCATACACTACTCCGTTTAGTGAAAAGAATAGTTATATAGATCCTGTTACCGGCAAAAGTGTAATGATCAATAGTGGCGAGGGTTTAGATCCCACAATGATTAATGAGGGAGAAACGATAGCTCCGGATGCGGTTATTCCTAGGCCATTAAACTTGGTCCAAAGAACAAAGCAAATGCTCTTGAGACGGTTTGGCCGGCAAGAGACAAATATAACAGGAGGTCTTGGATTAATGACACCGGTTACAATAGGTGTAGCTGGAGCCTTTTCAACAACTCCTGGAGCATCTCCGGATGTTATACAGGCGGATGCATTATCCCAAGGGTTTGTATCATTAGATGCGATAGAGCCAGGACTAGATGATTATGTCGATAATATGGTCTTTATGGCACAGGACTAAAAAAATTTTAAAATGACTATGAGGTAATTAAATGGGTGGATCAAATTTAGATTTTATGGACTACATAGATCCAGCACTATTGGCACAGGCTAAAGCACAGGGTACGGCTGGAACAACTGCTGATACAAGTTTGGCTTCATCCGGTACAAGTTTATTAAATACCGAAGTCGTAAATGCTGGAGACGAAGATGAAATTATTGATACAAGTAATATTACAAGTAGTGAAGACAGCACTATTGACACCACTTTACTCTCTAAAACATCAGATCAATCTAGTGATACGGCTTCTGATGCTAACTTGTCTGATGCTGACAGTAGCCTTGATATTGATGTTGAGTCTGTAACACCGGATTTTGTTTTAGATCCAGATTGGCAATCATCCGGATTTAATACCGATGATTCGCTATGGCAAGAAAATACAGATGGGACTTACTTGCAAACCTTAACTATAGACCTTGGTGATTTTTATGGAGGTAGCAACACACAGGAAGTAACTTATAAATGGTCCAAGGATGGAAAGTTTATTGGCCTGGCTGATGGAACGGAAGAAACTAAAGTAACGGACAGTCAATCTGATGAAGATGAAACCTTAGAGCTTGATGAAACTCTTGATAACACCTCTACGATCAACACAGAGCCAATCACATTAGATGATGGTAACTTTGCTTATGCATTTGATTCAGATGGTAATGGGGAAATAGACACATATAGAATTACAGACTCTGCTGGTATAGAGCTTGAAACTATATCATCAGATGAATTTACAGGAACAGGATATGTTTCTGGTAGCGAAACACAAACAGGAACAGTCGGAGCTGATGATGCTTCAACAGATGCTATGTATCTTGGTCTTGTTGATAGCATTAAGTCTGGTTTAGAAAAAGACGAAGATTATGCTACAGGAGTTTGGCTTACAGGATCTACAGATGAAGATGGCGATGGTATACCAGATGGTATTTTAGTTACAGGGCTATCTGCTGATAATATTTCAGAACATACTTTTGCGGATGGATCTAAAGGATTTATATATTCTATAGATATTCCAGGTAGCTTTATAACAAGTGCTACAACAACTAGCCTATACTTTAATGAGAACGGACAGCTTGTTGGCCAGGATGGTAAAGGCTATGAAGGCATGGATATGAAAACAACTGTTAAGACTGATAGCGATAGTGATACAGAAAACACAACAGATTTAGATACAGAAACACTTGATGCAATTAGAACAACATTGAATGAAATCCTTGTTGATACAGGATCAGATGTAACAGATGATTTTGCTTCATTATATAATGAGATCTCTGGCCTATTTGCTACAGGAGATGATGGTGTATTAACGGCTGATGATGAACAGCAACTTCTGGCTTTCTTTAATACAATGATTGATCAAGGTACTGATACAGGAGTTATCTTATCATCTAAAACTATGACGGATTATTTTAATCTGGTTAAGGAATATACAGGACAATATAACGGAGTTATATCAGAAGCAGATCTTGATACCTTCCTTGCTGATTGGTTATCTGAATCGAAACTCTTTGTTTCTGGATTAGATAATTCACAGAAATGGAGCCTGGAGAATATTACTGATCACGGCCAATATGGAAATTTACAAAACCTTATTGAGCTTGTTTATGGTGAAGGCAGAACATTAACAGCCGAAGAAGCTATGCGGTATCTTACAGATTACTCATGGAAGTCTGAAGGTAAAGGCTGGTTATATGGTGTAGGTGGAGACAGCATTGCAGATATAGATCTGAGTGTTACAAACTTCCTTGTTGGTCAGATGGTCCTTAATGCAGAAGGTACTGATCAAGAATATGTAACTAGCTTCTGGTTATCTAATGATGATCTGGACCTGGAAGCTTATGGCTTAACTTTAGATATGATAGCGGAAGCTTGGGGAACAACTGTAGAAGAATTAAAAGTTAATACAGCTAAAGCCAAGAAAGATAAGAACAAGAAAAAATCTACAGGAACATTCTTTGCTCCAAAAGATGTGGTTAGAATTGGAGATGAAGATCCAGGGCAAACTAAAACAGGAGAAACTAGAGGGGCTAACTTTAGAAATAGAACAAGAACAACATCATTACTTGGTGGTAGTGTTGGTAAGAAAACATTAACAGGAACATAATATGGCAGAAGAAGAAATACTTACTGAATCATTGTTAAACGAAGATACAAAAAAGACAGCTACAAAGCTGTTAGATAGATTATCTTCATTAGAAGGGGCCAGGGAGTCATGGGAAGAACATTGGCAAGATGTAGCTGATTATATTGTTCCAAGAAAAGCAGACTTTACCAGGACCAGATCTGCTGGTGATAAAAGAATGGACAAGATCTATGACGGTACAGCCATACATGCATCCGAGCTTTTATCTGCAAGTATTCACGGAATGTTAACTTCTGCATCTACTAATTGGTTTAACTTATGCTTTATGGATAATCAGCTTCAAAGTGTTGATAAAGCTAAAGAATGGCTTGAAGGTGTTGAGCAAGTTATGTATGCCCATTTTCATAGATCTAATTTCCAGGAACAGATCCATGAGCTTTACCATGATCTTATAACCTTTGGTACCGGTGTCCTGTATGTAGAAAGTACAGATGTTGGTTTCCGATTTGAAACACGACATATATCAGAATGTTTCTTGGCCGAAGATGCCCAGGGCCGTGTTGATACAGTTTATAGAAAATATAAGATGTCAGTTAGATCTGCTCAAAAGCTTTTTGGAGAAGGAGCTTCAACAAGAATAAATAAATTAATGAAACAAAATCCACATGAAGACATTGAAATTGTACATGTTGTCATGCCAAGAGATGAAAGAGATATAGAAAAGCTTACTGCTGAAAACAAACCTTTTGCATCTATTTATATAGATCCAGAAGAAAAAATTATAATCAAAGAAAGTGGCTTTGATGAATTTCCTTATATGTGTCCTAGATACTTGAAAGCAAGTTTTGAAAGAGGATATGGAAGATCTCCAGCTATGCAAGCTCTTCCGGATGTTAAAATGTTAAACAAGATGAGTGAGGTTACAATTCGATCTGCTGAGAAACAAGTAGATCCTCCTCTCATGTTACCAGATGATGGCTTTATGTTACCCATAAGGACTGTCCCTGGTGGTTTAAATTTTTACAGAAGTGGAACAAGAGATAGATTAGAGCCATTACAAACAGGAGCTAACAATCCTCTTGGTCTACAAATGGAAGACCAAAGACGGCAAGCGATAAGATCTGCGTTTTATGTCGATCAGTTGGTCATGGGGGCTGGCCCTCAAATGACGGCTACTGAGGTAGTTGCACGGACTGAGGAAAAAATGAGACTTCTAGGTCCTGTCTTAGGGAGATTGCAAGCTGAATTGCTCCAGCCCCTTATAGAAAGATGTTACCAAATACTTGTTAGGCAAGAACAATTTGCTCCTCCTCCAGATGTTATAGCCGGACAAGATATAGATATTGAATATGTATCACCATTAGCTAAAGCACAGAGACAAACAGAAGTACAATCTACTTTACAGATGCTTCAAATTGTTCAGCCTGTTGCTCAGATAGATCCTAAGATAGTCGATCACCTAGATGGCGATGGGCTTGTAAAGCATTTATTAAAAAGCCTAAGTATACCGGCATCAGTAATACGATCTGATGATGAGGTCCAGGCTGTAAGAAATGAAAAAGAAATGCAGAAAGCTCAAGCTCAACAAGCAGAGCAACAATTAGTACAATCTGAGGTTGCCAAAAATTCAGCCCCAGCAATTGAAGCTTTTAATAACATGGATGTAGACGAAGCCATATAGGAGGATAAATGGAAATACAAACTGAGGAACAGTTAGATCCACAAGAAGAGTTAAAAAGGATGCAAGCCTTATATGCTACTTTTGCTCAAAATGCGATAGGCAGTCAGGTCTTAGCGGATCTAAAAAGAAGATTTCATTACCATTCAACAACTGTAAAAACAGATGTTATTGATGCTAATGAATTAGCATATGCAGAAGGTCAGCGATCTGTAGTGCTATTCCTCATCCAGATGGGTGAGATTGGTAAATTAGCTGATAAATAACATAGGAGAAAATATGTCTGAAGTAGAAGCAAATGTATCTGAACAGGCAATCCCAACAGAAGCCCCAACAGGCGATGTAGGATCTGTCAGTCAGGAGCAAACATCAGAATCTAGCTGGAGGGATAGTCTTCCAGAAGATCTAAAAGATCACAAAGCATTACAACATTTTGGGACTGTAAATGATTTAGCAAAAAGTCATGTGCATGCCCAGCAGATGATAGGGAAAGATAAGATTGTCTTACCTGGAGAATCTGCAACACCAGAAGAGTGGAGAGAGCTACATTTTAAACTTGGCTTGCCAGAAACAGCTCAAGATTACAGTCTTGATGCTAAATTAGGTTTAGCTGAAGGTTTAGAGCCAGATGAAGCTTTGGTAGGTTGGTTTATGGATGAAGCCCATAAGATAGGTCTTAATAATAACCAAACCCAACAATTACTAGAAGCTTGGAACAAAAATAATAGTGAATTAGTTTCTGTTGGTGAGGAAGGGGCAAGACAAGCTCAAGAGCAATCAGCCCAAGAGTTAAAACAGGAATGGGGAAAAACATTTGATGAAAAATTATCTACCTCAAAGTCAGTTATTGAAACTTTCTTTGCCGGTGATAATACAGATGAGTTTTTAGAAACAACTCTAGCAGATGGAAGCAGAATCGGAGATAATCCAAACTTTATAAGGATGATGGCCGGTATTGGTGATTTCATTAGATCCAGAATAGGTGAAGACTCTATTAAAGGATTGGAAGGAACATCGGCTAGAAATCCAAACGAATTACAGGATGAATTGGATAAACTTATGGATCTTAATGGTCCTTATGGAAACCCAAAACATCCAGAACATAAATCTTATGTAAGGAAGGTAGAGGAATTGTACGCAGAGCTACATCCGGATGCCGAATAGATAACCGAACAGGCCTATACTTACAAGACTAGGACAAGACGAAAGTCCCCTCCGCAGTAGACGGTATCTACATTAACCTATGGTCCATATCTTTATGGGTAACCTATTTTTTTTAACACATTCAAATAATGGAGATAGTAATGAGTAATCAAATTACTACTGCGTTTGTACAACAATTTAGTGCAAACATTCAGCTTCTTTCTCAACAGAAAGTTAGCTTATTTAGGAGTGCTGTTAGAGAAGAATCGATAAATGGCGAGAAAGCCTTTTTTGATCAGGTAGGATCAACTACTGCTCAATTAAGGACTTCAAGACATGCTGATACTCCTCTAATTGAGACTCCTCATGCTAGACGCATGGTTTTGACATCCACATATGAAGTGGCAGATCTAATTGACGATGCTGATAAAGTTCGTCTTTTAACAGATCCTTCCTCTACATATGCTAAAGCGATGGCTGGAGCCATGGGTAGGGCAATGGATGATGCTATCATCACATCTGCAACTGGAAGTTCCCTCACGGGTAAAACAGGATCTTCTTCTGTTTCCCTAACGAACACCATAGCACATGGCGGTACAGGACTAACAATTGCCAAATTAGTCGAAGCTAAGAAAAAGCTAGACGAAGGCAATGTTGATCCTACGATTGCAAGATATATAGCAGTATCACCGGAACAAATCGAAGATTTATTAAATAACACCACAGTAACAAGCTCAGACTTCAATACAGTCAAAGCTCTTGCTCAAGGTGATATTGATACATTTGTCGGTTTTAGATTTATTGTAACCAACAGACTAGGGACAAGTAACGGAGCAAGAAATTGTTTCGCATGGGCTGAAGATGGTCTTCTTCTTGGTGTAGGTAAAAATGTTACCTCACGAATTGAAGAAAGAGCAGACAAGTCTTACTCAACTCAAGTCTACTACTGTGCAGACTTTGGAGCTACCAGAATGGAAGAAGCCAAAGTGGTACAAGTAGAATGTTCAGAATAGGAGAATTAAATGGCTAGTGTAAAAGCAACAAATATTACTAACATTGACGCATCTCCTTCTGTCTTAGCCAATGCTGGCGATGTTCACGGATCAGTAAGAGTTTTCAAAGACACTTACGAAGCTTCATCACTTGGAGCTGGATCAGACATCACAGTAGCGAGACTCCCAAAAGGAGCAAGAGTAGTGGACATTCATCTTAAAGCTGATGCTTTAGGTGGATCTGTTACTTTAGCTGTTGGAGACTCTGCGGATCCAGACAGATACATAACAGCAACAGCGATGAATACAGGAAATAAACAACTTTCCTTATCATCTGATGGTGTTATCGGATCTATCGGCTACGAGATTGGTGATGTAACAGACATTCTTGTAACTACTGCTGGAGCAACTGCTTCTGGCACAATTACAAGTGTCGTTTACTACACAGTAAGTTAGTAACCTAAATATAAGATATGGGGACTAGCGATTGCGGTCCTCATATCGAATTTTTTACAAGGAATTATTATGGCAACATCAGAAGTCGATATATGCAATTCAGCTCTCAACATGATTGGAGCTTCAACAATATTAGCATTAACAGAAGATTCAAAAGTAGGGCGGATCTGTAACCAAAGATACCCTCATGTAAGAGATGCGGTTTTTAGATCTCATCCCTGGAATTGTTTAATTAAAAGAACAGCATTACCAGCAGATGCAAATTCTCCAGAATGGGAGTTTGCCTATGCATATACTTTACCAGCAGATTGTCTAAGAGTTTTAAAGTTAGAATACCTGGATAGTGTTTACCAGGTAGAAGGAAGAAAAATTGTAACGGATGAATCAGCTCCGTTAAAAATACAATATGTTTCTCTAATTACAGATCCAATGCAATACGATCAATTACTTGTCGAAGCTATTGCATCAAGACTTGCATCAGACATTTCATACCCAATTATTGGATCCAATACCCTTTCAGCACAAATGATGGACATCTACATGATGAAACTTTCAGAAGCACGGTTTGTTGATGCAACTGAGGGCATGCCTGGAACAAATGAAAATGTAGCTGATGCTGGATCCTTACAAGCACATACATTTATAAATTCGAGAAGATAATATGGCAAAATCAGCCCCAGCCTTTAATGCTTTTACTTCTGGTGAGTTATCCGAAAAAATGGATGGCCGAACAGATTTAGAAAAGTATTTTACAGGAGCAAGACAGATGAAAAATCTTTTGGTACATCCGCATGGAGGTGTGTCCAGAAGACCTGGGACTATATTTGTTAACGAAGTAAAATCATCAGCCAATGCAGTACGATTAATACCTTTTGAGTTTAATGTTACTCAAACTTATATTTTAGAGTTTGGAAACAATTATATTCGTTTTTACAGGGATGGCGGTATTATTCTTGATAACTCAAACACTATTGTTGAAACATCAACAACATACACATCTGCACAATTAAATGAAATTAAGTATGTTCAATCTGCTGATGTTATGTACATAGTGCATCCAGATCATCCTGTTAGAAAATTAACGAGAACAAGCCACATCGATTGGATCCTATCAGAAGTTAATTTTAAAAATGGTCCAATGATGGATCCTAATATAACTCAAACAACTATGAGAGCATCATCCAGGACAGGAACACCATATGTATATGCTAGTGATGTTGCTGGCATAAATTCTGATGCTGGATTTAAAAGTACAGATGTTGGAAGATTAATTAAGCTACATGATGGCTATACAAAAATAACTGCCCAGGTAACAACAACATTATCTTCTGGAATTTCTGATACTGATACAACACTTAACATAGCTTCAAATACAGGATTTCAAACAGATAGCCCAGGTGGATATTTTCAAATTGGTGATGAAGTAATTAAATACACATCTATTGCTGGTAACTCTGTTAACTCTGGAGTCGCAAGAGGACAGCTTGGGACAACAGCAACAGCTCACAATAGTGGAGCAACAGTTACATCATTAACTTCAGTAGCAACAACTGTACAAGAAAATGAAGAATATAGAACGGAGCTAATGCCTTATGTGGCTAACACAAAAATTTCTGCTGTTGAAGGAGATCCATCTTCTACAGGATTGGAGCATAATGATAGATATGTGAACAGCGAAAAGAATTTTGTTACCGAAGGATTAAAAACAGGAATGAGTATTGAGGTCGCTGGTTTCTCAACTGCTCTAAATAATGCGACTATAGGTAATGCTAGTTATCCAGAAAAACTTATTGTCCAAGCAACAGAAGATACTATTCTTCTTGCTCCCTCAGATGATGTTAATAATGAAGCAGTAGGACAAGCTGTATCAATTCAAGGAGCTTTGATTGATGATGAAAATTGGTCTCTGGGAGCTTTTTCTTCTACAACAGGCTATCCAAGAGCAATAGCATTTTATGAAGAAAGATTAGTTCTTGCTGGAACATCTTCAAACCCACAAACATTATTTTTTAGTAAAGGTGGAGATTTTGAAAACTTTGCTACAGGCACAAATGCAGATGATGGTTTAATTTATACCATTGGATCTAACCAGGTTAATGTTATTCGATATTTATCATCAAGTAGTTCATTGCTGGTAGGTACATCCGGTGGTGAGTTCGCTGTTAGATCCTCTGGATCAGATGCTCCGTTATCACCAACATCAGCCCAAATTAAAAGACAGGCATATTATGGTACATCAAATGTAGCTCCTATCCAGGTAGGTAATGTTACCTTGTTTGTACAAAGAGCTAGGCGAAAAGTAAGAGAGCTTGTTTATAGTTTTGATACCGACTCATATACAGCTCCAGATCTTACTATTATGGCAGAGCATATTACATCTTCTGGTATTAAAGATATGGCCCATGCCCAGGAGCCAGATAATACGATTTGGTGTGTTTTAAATAATGGCAAGCTTGCTTGCATGACATACAGAAGAGAAGAAAATATTGTTGCCTGGCATGAACATACATTAGGCGGTACCTGGACAGATACTTCTGTTAATCCAAACAAAGTATATAGTTATGGTGTTGTTGAAAGCATAGCAACACTACCTGGAGAGCTAGATGAAGATGATATTTATATTGTAGTTAAAAGAACAATTAACGGAGCAACAAAACGATTTGTTGAAAGATTTAATTATTTTGATTTTGGCACAGATGTTAAGGATGCTTTCTTTGTAGATTCTGGATTATCTTATTATGGATCTCCGGCTTCTACATTTTCTGGCCTTGGTCATTTAGAAGGCCAAACTTTACATGTCTTAGCTGATGGAGCTACGCATCCAGATGTTACTGTATCTTCTGGACAAGTAACATTAACCAGGACAGCTTCTAATGTCCATTTTGGTCTAAAGTATACTTCTACATTACAGACAATGAGAGTCGATGCTGGGGCTACTCTAGGGACCTCTCAGGGTAAGATTAAAAGAATATATGATGTTACTATTAGATTGTTTAGAACAGTAGGTCTAAAAATTGGTCAGAGTTTATCTGTAAACGATTTAATACCTTTTAGAAGTTCTGCTGATGAAATGGACCAGGCATTAGATCTATTTACCGGAGACAAAACTATAGAGTTTACATCCGGATATGATTCTGATGGTTACATTTATGTAGTCGCAGATCAGCCATTACCATTAACTATTTTATCAATATACCCAAGGTTACAAACTTTTGAAAAATGATTAAATTAGAATTTTTTGAGCCAAAGCATTTATCTTTTCTGGATAAACCAGCCGGTGAAGCAACTGATATGATGCGAAACCCAATGATCAATTGGAAAGAGTGGGCAGAAGATCATGTCCAGGATGGAAGCTCATATACTGCTTTTGATCAGAACAATAGAATTATTGCATGCGGTGGTATTGTCAAATTGTGGGAAGGTCATGGCGATGTATGGTTATTTGCAACAGAACACTTGCATGATCATAAATTTGCAATGGCAAGAATAGTAAAAAAAGCAATGCTAATAATAGCAAAAGAAAACAACTATAAAAGACTTCAAACTCATGTCTTATCAGATTGGGATGAAGCGGTCCGATTTATAGAATTTTTAGAATTTAAACTAGAAGGGTTTCATCCTTGTTACGGACCAGGTGAAACTAACTATTACTCTTATGGAAGGATATTATAATGGGTGTTGAAGCATTATTGATAGGATCTATGGCTACAACAGCAGTAGGTACTGCTGTAGCATATAAAGGGGCTAAAAAAGCCGGTAAACAACAACAGCAAGCTCAAGAGTTTAATGCAAAAATTGCAGAAAGAAATGCAAGGGTAGCTAGAAAAACGGCTGAGATTAAGAAGCATCAAACTAATGTTGATCTTTTAGCTTTCGATAAGGAGTTTATGAGCTTTCAAAAAGCAAATGCCCAACAATACAGGGCCAATGGATTTGTTGCCAGCTCTGGTACACCATTAAGAGTTATGCTGGAAAATGCATATGAAGCTGAAAAAGAAAAATCAATAGTTAAGTATAATTCTGCTGTAGCTCAAGCTCAATTAGAAGAAACAGCAATACAAGGTGGAATGGATGCAGATCTATCCAGGATGTATGGTCAACAAGCTAAAACTGCCGGAAGATACCAAGCTTATTCCAGCTTATTAAGTGGAGCATCAAACATGATGAGTATGGGCTTCCAGGGCCATCAAGCTGGTGTGTTCGGATAGGGGATAACAATGAAAGTTTATAAATCACAAACTCAGGCAACAGGCGAGCCAGGCAATATACAATTTGGCATCAGACAAAACCCATCACTAGCAAGTGCCGGATCTATAGCTCAAGCTAATTTTGGAAATACTGTACAACAAGTGGGTAACCAGATGGGCCAAATAGCTATCAAAGTGCAAGAGATTAAAAATGCAACTGAGGTATCAAGAGTTAAAAATGAATACACAAAAATAAATTCTGAGATCTCAAACTTTGTTCCTCATGCCCCACATTTTTTTGATGTAGCTACCTGGGCAGAAAAAGAAAGAAGAAAAGCAAAAATAGCTTTATTAAAAGGCCAGCCATATTCTGTTAATTATCCTGTTGGATCTATTGGTGATATGGATGAAAAAGAAAGCCAATTATACAACATGCAGACAGAGGATAAGCCTTACGGAATTGTATCAAATAGTGCTGTATTGAAAACCTTAAATGCCGAGCTTACAGGAATAGATGTTCTTCAATCTAATGAAATACAGGGAGCATACGCAACAAAATCATATAATGATTTAATCGCTGAAACGGAAAAAGAAATTACAGTTCTCACCTATAAAGCATCGCAAGGTGATGAGATAGCAATGGCTAGATTATTTGGATCCGAGGAAGTATTAAATGAAAATGGAGAAGTTATTATTCCAGAACAGCCTGGTATATTAACTGAAAAACTTCAGACTATTGGTTATGGCGATAAAGGCTACCAGGGCTATCTTGATCAACAACAAGAGGTTGCAAAAAATATAGTAGATTATCAAATCATAGGTGTTAAAAAAGCTTTAATAAGCAGTAGTGTTGATGATGAAGCTTTTCAAAATGCTGAAAATACAAGTCTGGAATATATAGGGAATTTATTAGAAAAAGAAAATGGCGAATATACTTACTTACCGCATTTACCAAAACATTTCAGAGAAGAGAAGATATTAGAAATTGAAACTGCATTAAATAGTGCCAGAAAAGAAAAGGTTGCTATGGATAGCTCAAAATTGTCTCTTGAGAAAAAACAACGAGATAGAGCTAATGTAGAGACGCAAAATAGTTTTTACGAACAAATATCCGATTTTAGCGAAAAGTATAAAGTAACTATTGATCCAAAACAAAGTGCAAGTTTACTTCAAGAAGCAACTACAATGATCTCTCTAATAGATACTGCTGTTGAAGATAATGACTTTGATGGCAAAATGGCAGAAGCTCTAAAAACAGAAATACGAAATGTTTTATCAGGCAAAACTATTGTTGATATTCCAGGTGTAACAATGATTTTAGAAAATGCTTTAATTGAAGCTGATGATAGAGAAGATTATTTAGAGATAATAAAAGATGTAAATAGTTATGTAGTATCAGGTTATCTAAATTCCGGAGCAGAGTATTTAAAAACAATTAGAAGTGCTATGGCAGAGACACCGGCAAATAAAAGACAAAATACCTATGCATCACAATTAAGAAATCTTACCAATAAACCTCCGGAATTTAATCTTGGACCAAATGTTGGTCCACAAGCAGATGCATTATTACAGTCTGTTATCTTGCATAACTTTAGAAAAGCTACTAATGAACAATTAGATGGTACACAAGCAAATCCAGAAGAAATGCAAAAAATATTTGATCAATCTGTCCAGGATTATTATCGAGCTAATCGAACAATACTTCAGATGTCTTTTCAAGTACAAGTAGATGGAGGTATTCCAGGAGCAGATCCATATGTTATTCCAAATGCAACAATAACTAATTTGATTAAGAGTAAAGAAGGATTTGAAAATCTTGATCTTGATAGTGCTAATGGATGGATAGAAGCCCACAGAAGTGGGTTAACCAAACAAAGTGTCATTAATACTATTACTGCATCAAATTTAAGTTCTGGTCAAAAAGAGCTTGAGCTTAAAAAATTAGATACATTGTTTTTATTACTTCGTAATGCTGGGCAAATAAATGACTGATCTACTTAAAAAATCATTACAGGAATCAGATCTTAATGTTGATGTCGATTATGTGGTTGATAACAATATTCCGGTTGATGTAGAAGATACATCTAAGATCTCCAGGGGAGCTGAGACCTGGCTAAATTACACCAATGAAAGAGGAGAAAAACCTATTGGTCCATTAGCTGAAAGATTATATGAACAATTAGGCCCAGGGAAAAAATATGACGCAGATAGATTTAGTATTTTTAACTTAAATACCCCTTATGTTAGCCGTATAGGATCAGAAAATATTGCAAGCCCATTTGATGCGTATTTGTTAAGAGATGATAAAAAGGAAACTAGCCCAAAGCTCCTAACAAAAACGGATGAAAAAGTACAATGGTTGCTAGAGTATGTTGCTGGAATGGATAATTCTCTTGCGAAAGGTCTTGTAAATGGCATCAATATAAAAGGTATGGATAATGCAACACAAATGGATTTGTATAGTGCTTATCAATTTTACCAGCCAGAAGCCAAGATTATTCCAAACTGGAAATACCCAGACGGAAAATTGGCTTGGGATGGTATAGGCAGAGTTCTTAAATATGCAATAACAGATCCAGCAAATTTAGTAGGCATTGGGACATTTAAGCCAGCCTTTATGGGTGTTGAAGGAACAACAGATTACTTATCAAAAAAAATATTTGGAAAGACTCTTAAAGAAAGTGCCTGGAAATCATTAATGAATACTTCTGTTGTAGGTATGATGGAAGGTGGTACCTGGATGTTAGGTGATGATTATTACAGGCAGATGATGGAAATACATGGAGCCGGTACTAACCCAAATTATTTTTTAACTCAATGGGGCCAGGGTAAAGATGTAACTGAGCTAAAAGAATATGATCCACACAGAGGGCTTTTTAGTTACGGAATAGGATCTGCATTTGGTTTACTTTTAACAGCAGTACCAGGATCAGCTATTAACGGTGTAGCTTCATATCTTAATAGATTGAAGATGAGTAAAAATGCTGAAGGTGAAACTTTTATAGATTTTAATGATCTTGAGACACCTTATTGGATGGATGAAAATGAAGTCATCGAATCTACAATGCTAAATCAAGAGGGATTTGATTCACGAATATATTTTAATGATGAGTATGGTTTTGTTCCTTCCGAAGACATTAAGACACTTTATCATGGATCTCCATATAGTTTTGATGAATTTGATATGGATAAAATTGGATCTGGCGAAGGATTTCAAGCTTACGGATATGGTATATATCAAACTGAAACTAGAGATATTGGAGAGCAATATAGAGACCAATTATCAGGCTTGGTAACCTTAACAGATGATTTTGTTGATGGTTTAGAAATAACACCAAAAGGATCTAATGTGCCAGACAACGGAAATAAGCATAGAGATCTTTTGTATATGAATCATAATGAACAAGAAAGCATTAGAGTAAAAATGGATGCAATGAAAAGTCTTTTAGATGCCGTTCAATTTGCTAGATTAGATGAATATGAAATAGGTCCAGATCTCTTGCATGTTATAAGTGATGAAGATGTTGCGAAACATATATTGGCAGTAATTGATAACTTGAAAGATAAATTTTCACATACAGGAGTACATAATGATTCTATATGGGGAGCTTTAGATAGTTTTGAGTATGATCAAGATTTTGGTAGTCTTTTCAAAAGTATTTTGGATATAGATGTTCCCCTAGATGCATATCCACAAATAATAGAAGGCTTAAATGGCTTGAAAAAGAGAAATCAAGTGTTAGCTAATGAAAGAGATATGATACTTAAAGCTACGGAAGATAGCAGAGGAATAGCTAAAACTCTTATAGGCGACTTTCATAGGGTTTTTAATGAAGGAGCAAAAATTTCTGAGGAAGAATTTATCGAAGAATTTCCTAGATTTGTAATTCATCATAGAGAAAAATTACTAAAAAAATTAGCAGAAAAAAATGATCTTCACAATACGATGATTGAAAAATTTCCAGATAACTATGAAAAAAGAGTTTTTGATGGTTGGCAAGCTTTACTTAATGATGAAGCAGTTATGAGTGATATAACACATCAGGAATATTTTAAGGATTTAATTACTGAAATTCTGGAAGGAAGATTAACTCATAAACAAAAAGATTTGAGTCTAAATTTTGATATATACCAAAGATACGATGGTATTGATGATACTAGATTTCTTGCTAAAGATGAAAGGCAGAGGGTGTACAGACAATTTTTTGCAATGTTTCCAGAGGAAGGTGGCGATGAATTAAAATTATCACTTAATCTTAATGAAGTTATTGATAATGCTCTTGCTAAATTAGATTATGATAAATATGGACAGCCATTAGATTCTACGAATATTTCTAACCCATCGGAAGTAGCTGATTTAGTGAAGGATTTTATTTTAAATATGGATCCAGATAGAACGATACACCATATAAGAAGAGAGTCTGTAAATTCAGCAAATGATAGGGCCTGGAAGTATATTGACATTAATGAGGATAGGTTAGTTAGCTTTAAAGAAAGGCATGATAGAAGAATAAAAGAATTGGAAATTACAGAAGATGCATTTAATGATGGCAAGATTAAATTTCAATCAGAAGGATCAATGACAGAGTCAAGGGTTTATGCCCCAAATAAAAATATTATTGATTATGATGAGCCTATCGCAATAGATATTCCTGGTCCAAATCAAGAGATAGCAATAAGAATAAAAACAATGTTAGAGGAACAGGGTTTTGATCCAGAAGATATTTCCAGGTTATTAACTGAGGAAGCTGGACTTCAGGATCCGGATTATGAATTTAAACCTTCAGTATCAAGGTTGCTTGCTGGATTAGAAGATTTATACCGAAAAAGATTAGATGTTGTTAGAGTTAACGGACCAGAAAGCAATAACTCAGGACCAGAAGCATTGAGATTGGCAATGGTAGAGCATGATATAATGGGCATCAAATACTTAGATGGTTTTAGCAGAGGTCCTAAAGGAAAAGGATCAAGAAATTATGTCATAATGGATCCATCAATTATTAAGATAGCACAGCAATATTCAATTCCAATACCTATAGCTTCCGCTATTTTGTACGAATATATGAAAGATAATAATCAATTAGATGATATGTAGTGGACACAAAAAATGAACACTTTATAGTGGACAGTCTGCGATAATTTATGGAGTAAAAGATGTCATTACCAGAAGAGCAAATTGAGTTTATTAAGAAAAGATATGGATCTAATTCGAGAACATATCAGTTAGTTACAAGCAATGCTAAAGATGATAATGGATCTGTTAACCTAAGACCGGAGTTAAATACAGAAAATAGTAGCTAATGTAACGAAATTAGCTTATAAAAAATATATGTTGAGGATGGCTATGCCATCCTTTTTTTATACCTAAATGAACGAGACAGAAGAGCTGGCTTTGGACACCGTGCCTACAGGCGGTCCCAAGGAGGTACTTACAGAACAAGCAAATAACAATCCAGAGGTCCAAGTCTCTGAAACCTTACCCTTGCCAGCAGAAGAAGTAGATCCTGTTGTTAACGAAAATAATATTGATCCTGTTATTCCCCAGGAGATAGTGCCGGCAGAAGAAGTTAAACGAGAAGAGAAAGTAGAATTTCCATTTGTTGATAGCCCTTATGCTTACGATAATGTTGATGCTGATGGCATACAATTAGCAAGTGCTTTAGGCTTTAAAAGTATGTCAGATTTATGGAGACTTTTAGGTGATAAAGCAGAAGAGCTTCCAGGTGTTGGCGAAGTAGTTAAAACAAAAAGAAAGCTTGATGAAAAGAAAAGGATTATTAAAGAGCAGATTGATAGAGATCCTAGTTTAGATACAGATTTTGACAAGCTATCTCCAGAAGATCAAGCTCTTGCAATAAGGAAGAATTTAGAAAACTTAGGTATCACATACCAATCTGGTGATAACCCTATGTTGTTAATAGACGGTGAAAACTTTATTAATGATATAACTAAGGGTGTTTATGAAGATGAAAAAGTCGTAAATGGCTTTCTTGGTGATACAAGAATATTTGGATCTAAAGGCGATAGAAAACTTCCGGATGAAGAATACTTATTAAACCTTATAGCCTATGTAGCCGAAAGATATAATGCTGGGTTTACTGCTCAGAAAGGTGGTGTGGACAAAATGAAGGTCCAGGCCATGCAACAGTTAGGCGAATTAGTATTGCTAACTGATAAAAACCTTACAAACAAATTACTGAATTTACATGGTGGCCAGCTCCCAGATGTTGGAACAATTTTTGCCATGAGAGATATATATAACATTCAAGCAAGAAAGTTTGATGCTATGATCTCAGACTTAGGCACAAATCCAGGACCACAAGATGTTATGGATCTAAGAGAGCAACTTGAGATTGTTGCTAACTTACAAATGAAAATATCTGGAGTTAAAACAGATCTTGGTAGAGCTTTAAGATTTTTAAGAGAGCCTTCTGGAATGGGACCGGATGGAGTGGTTGTTCCTACAACAGGAAGGCCAATGGAAAAGCTGGATCCGGAAACAGGAGAAGTAATACAAGAAGGGTTTAAGTATAGAAAATCCGAGCAAACTGCTGTTCAAGAAGATGATGATATTACCAGGGTATTAGATCTACAAAATAGTTTGGACAGGGTAGGTGGTCAAGAAGGTCTATTAAAATTTTACCAGGCCTACAACAATATGCCAACACAACATGGTAAAGCAAAATTACTAAGAGACTTTATTAAATATGGCAGACAAGAAAAAGTAGGCGATAAAAACATTGGCAGATTTTTTGACAATGTTGCTGAGTATTGGATGAACGCATTATTAAGTTCACCATTAACACATGCCAGAAATATGGTTGGTAACATGCTTATGATTACCCAAGAGATGAGCCAAGATATTGTTATTGGAGCTTATAATAGTCTGAAGGTAAAAGGTGGTGGCACCATTGAAAGTGATCAAATCTTGTTTAGGGATGCTGTTGACTCTGCTGGCTTAACTGTAATGACACTTATGGAAGCATTGCAAGGAGCCTGGACACAAATGCGAACAGGCCAGAAACCATCACAGATTGGTGAGACAACACGATTTGATACCGGAGCTGATAGAAAAATCTCTGCTCAGACTTGGGGGTACGATGCAGATAATCCAATGATAATGAATATGTTTAATTATGCTGGATCTATTATTAATACTCCTATGCAAGCCTTGGGAGCAGAAGATACATTCTTTAAGGTATTAGCTCAAAGATATTATATTTCTCTTGAAGCAAAAAAAAGTGCCAGGACAAAAGGATTAACAGGCGAAGATGCTATTGATTATGTTACAGAGTTTATTGTAGATCCTCCAGAAGATGCTCTTAATCTATCAAGAAAAAATGCTAACTATGCAGTTTTCCAGGAAGAGTTAAAAGGTAATGCTAAAGCTCTTTCAAGGGCTATATCTACAATACCAGGCTTACGATATATGGTCCCATTTTTTAAGACACCATATAACATCGCAAGAGTTACATTTAGAGATGGTACACCGTTAGGGATGTTATTTAGATCTGAGGTCCAGGATGTTATGGCACATGGAACAAAAGCTCAAAAACAAAAAGCTATTGTTAGGATGACATCAGGTACATCTTTAATTGCTATGTCTGCTATGTGGGCTTCAATGGGCTATACAACAGAAGATGGAACATATTATCCAAACTTAACTCCTGGAGTTTTAAAGGAACAATATAGTGATAAAAAAGATTTAGCCTATAAAACAATGTTAAGGGATAAAGGAGTGCCAGATTATGGTTTTTTAACCATTAAAGATGGTAAACCACACTATACAAACATAAGAGGGTTAGAGCCTTTCTCATCATTTATTGGAGTAGGTGTTGATCTTTATAATATCACGGCTAATCCGGATTTAATAACTGATGAAGATGAAGCAACGGCAGTAGATTATTTAATGGGTGTTGCCTTCGCATTGTCTAACTCAATGCGTAACAAAACTTTTATGACTAGCCTGGATAGAACAATTACCCTGGTAAACAGCCCTATGACTTATGGTGAAAAAGCTGTTAATAATTTTATATCAAGTTTTACACCAGCAATAATAAGACAAATGGGTGATCTGGATGATCCTGTTAGTAGACAGGCTTTAACAACATGGGATTCATTTGTAAGAACACTTCCAGGAGTAAGAACATCTTTACCTGGTAGATTAGATATTAATGGTGAAGAAAGACCAAGAATAACAAATGTAGTAAATCCATTTGTAACAACTGAAGTTAAAGAGTTTACAAATTTAGAGAAAAACCATTGGCGAGTATTTAAAAAGCATCCAACATTTCCGGATAATAAAGTCTCAACTAATTTTGGTATTGGTACTATTGAGATTAAAGATGCGGATCTCTTGGATATGATCCATAGAGAGTATGCCGTTGATTATCACAAATATATGGAGCTGTATCTAAATATGGATTGGGCCTATCAACAGGCAAGACAAAGATGGATTGACAGTAACTATACAGATATTGAAAGCCGAGATGAAGCAATGGCTACAGCTCAAGGCCTTGTAAACAAATTACGAAAACAAACTATTACAAGAATTTATTATAACCCCAAGAAATATGGAGAAGAAGGAAAGAAATTAAGAGAATTAATAGACAAGAAAAAAGATAAGAAAAATAAATCTAACTTAAAAAAACTAGGACTTGAGCAATGACACTAACGACAACTACAAATAAAGCTTCTTATAGCGGTGATGGAAATACAACAACATTTGCATATGCATTTAAAATCTTGGCCGACTCAGATTTAAAAGTATATATCCGATCTGCGAGTGGTACTGAAACCCTAAAAACAATTACAACACATTATACGGTTACAGGAGTAGGAAGTGCATCTGGAGGTAATGTTGTATTTACAGGCGGAAACATTCCTACAAATACTGAAACTGTTGTTATTCAAAGAGTAGTACCTTTAACTCAAACCCATGATTATGTTGAAAACGATCCTTTCCCAGCAGAGAGCCATGAGCAAGGATTGGACAGATTAACTATGCATGTTCAACAACTTCAAGAAGAAGTCGATAGATCTATCAAGGCTTCTGTTTCAAACACAATTTCTTCAACTGAATTTACTAATGATGCCACAGACAGAGCTAACAAATTATTTGCTTTTGACTCTTCTGGTAACATTAATATTGCAACAACGATTGGAAGTAATACAGGCAATTGGGCTACTGCTACTGCATATGCAGAAAGAGACATTGTTAAGGACACTTCAACAAATAATATTTTCCAATGTAAGACAGCTCATACATCCTCTGGATCTCAGCCTTTAACTACTAATACCGATTCAGCTAAATGGGATCTTCTGGTAGATGCAGAATCAGCAACGACAAGTGCGACTAATGCATCTAACTCAGCGACAGCATCAGCTAACTCCGCAACAGCGAGTGCAAATAGTGCTACTCAATCAGCTACATCTGCGACTGATTCAGCTAACTCAGCAACGGCTTCTGCTGGATCAGCTACAACTGCATCTAATCATGTTACAACTGCAAGTGGTCATGCTACTGATTCAAGTGAACACAAACAAACAGCAGAGAGATGGGCTAACCATACAGGATCTACTGTTACGGATGTCGATACAGGGGTGGATAGCGGAGAGTATTCTGCTAAACATTATGCTCAACAAACTGCATCTACATACGATGATTTTGATGATAGATACCTTGGTGCAAAATCTTCTGCTCCAACTCAAGACAATGACGGTAATTCTCTACAGACAGGCAGTCTTTATTGGAATACATCAAACAATAACTTGTATGTATGGGATGGATCATCATGGGTACAAGGAGCATTTAGCTCTGGTGGTTTCTTGTCGACAGGCAACAACTTATCAGACTTATCAAACCCTGGGACAGCTAGGACCAATTTAGGTCTTGGAACATCTGCTGTTTTAGATGTTGGAACAAGTGCAAATAATATTCCACAACTTGATGGTAATGCAAAACTACCAGCAGTCGATGGATCACAGTTAACAGGAATGGCTTCTGGCGGTACAATTGATATGACTATTGGAGCTGGATCATCTGCTGTTTCTGTTGGTGATACTATTACAAGAGAAACTAATGGTGAAACTAAAAAAATTGAAATATCAACAACAACAACAAATCATTCTCTTGCAACAACTTCTGGGTTTGCAAGTCAAAGTCTCCCTTCTGATAGAGAGTGGACTACATGTGGAGCTGATATAGGAGCATCAAACGATGGTAGATATTTGTATGCTTTCGTTACTGCACAAGCTAGTAATAGTCAAAATTGGTATTGGTATTATCAATCTTTTGTCCATGATGGTAGCGGTGGATGGACTGTCGGTACTCCAACACAAGTCTCAAGTTATAATGATTGGGGTGGTTATGGGAACAATAAAAGAAATGACAACATCAGGGTTGAGTATTTGGAAAGTGTCAACTCTGGAGATGGCGGAACATTTGTAATAAATAGTATATATGGTACAGGCTCTTATGGTGGATATGGTAGTTCAAGGTATATGCATCTCTTCACTATGGATTCTAGTGGAGCAGTAACCTATAAGCATACCCAACATGTTGGAAGCATGATGCTTAGTGATGAAACGGATAGCACATATACAAGTAGTAGTGATATTTGTTCTTTTGACTATGGCATTATTGATATAAGTGGAAATGTGGCTAATTTTGTTGCTCATGCTTGCTATTCCAGGACTATTCCTTGGGTTGGATATTTTGGTAAGCAATTTTTAGCTGAAATAACTATTACTTACGATCCTAATGCTGATACATATACTTTTCAAAAAATCAGAAATTATGCCGATGGCTCATGTCCTCCAAATCAGAATACTGTTTATGCTAGCTCATTGTGCGTAGTACACGATCCTGCTGGTAACGGTACTAATCAAACATTTGTAGTTTTCTCAAGTGGTGGTAGTACCAGCACATCAGGCAATATGTATATGCAAAGATGGGTAAAACATCCTTCAAATTCATATGGCTTTACATGGAATGGATCTACGACCTTTATTAGCGGTCTAGCTTATAACAATGATGGTGGATGGCGAGTGAAAGCACAAAGCGGTAAAGTTTGTGGCTTTATTAATATGGGTACTGATACAAGTGCTTCAAATAGCTCTAAAGAGATTAAATATGTTACATATAATGGCAGTCTTGGAAATGTTCAAAGTGCAGTTAATAATAGCTCTACCTATGGAAACGGTATCTATGGTCCAGCTCCTTCTGGTAAATATGATTACTTTAATGATGCTTATATAACTCTTGGTGATAACCCAGCTCGTAAAGGTCAAAATAACCATATAAGTAGTTATCCAATTTCAACATCAGATAGTGGCTCTAGTATTACAGTAGGATCTGCAACAAATGTAAATGATGCTTCTAATAATGAGCCTACCAAATATAATTTTCTACATACTTTAGGTTTTGCTGGAGCTGGATTTAGTAATATGGGACAAACAAGTCTCTCTGGAGCAAATGCTGGAAAAGCTAATAGATGGTTATATATAACAACAGCTAATTATGAAGGTAATCCAGATGGTTATAAGCATGGTGTTATGGAGCTAACAACAAATGTTACAGCAACAAACAAGTCTTTATTCTTTGGATTTGCTCAAGAAGCTGGATCTGCTGGAGGATCTATTAAAGTTATGCCTAATGATGCTGAAGGACTTGAGAGCAATGTTAGTGGTTTAACTCATTCCTCCTTATATTATGTTGCCGATAATGGAAGCCTAACTGCAACTGCTGGAACAGATAATCCTCTTGCTGGTAAGGCTATTGGAACAGGAGCATTAAGGTTACCTACTGCTTCTATATCTGGTGGTGGTAGTAGTGCTTCATCAGACACTTCCAAAATATTTTGTGGAGCTGTTGATTTAAAAAATGACTCAGGAGTGCAGTCTAGCTTTACATTGTCAAAACCAGCAAACCTTAACGCAGAAGATATTAGGGCATATATAATTGAATATTATGGAATTATGACAAGTACAGGTACAGGTGATTATTATGTCTTGCAAATGAAACCTTACAATAGTGGTAGTTCTGTTATGAACAGTACCTTTTATGGTGGGGGTTTTTATTATGGGGGTGGCACAGATGGCTCATATAATACAAACATGAGTACCTACTTAAACATAGCTTATCAAGGTGGTGTAACACTACAAGGAGCATCAAGCTCAACAAGAGCTTCAAATGCTATTATGTACAGTCCATCATGGTCTGGTGTTTGTTTATATGAAAACAACATGAATCAAGCTTCTATAGATTATTGGTCTATCATGCGGTATGGAACTAACAATAATCATATAAGAAAAGAATGGTACACAGGCGGAGCAAACAACAATCAGACAACATCTAATTATGCTGATGCATTTTATTTTGAGCCACGAACAGGCACATGGTCAGAGGGTGTTGTTAGTTTATACGCAATTACTAAATAGGAGAAATTATGCCAAAACAACAAGTATATGATGGAACATTAAAAAAGTTTGTTGAAATTGAGGTTGAGGATATTGATACCTCTGCAATAGAATTAGAACAAACAACTGCTGGTGTTAGGACTAATAGAAACAATTCTTTAAAAGATAGTGATTGGGCTTTAGCTTCTGATAGCCCTTTAACAGATGAACAAAAAACCGAAGCTACAACATACAGACAAGCATTAAGGGATTTACCAGAACAAGAAGGTTTTCCATATGTTGAGTTTCCAACTAAACCAGATTTTTTATAGGAGTTTCAAATGAAAGTAGCGACATTAAAAGAGAATAATCAAATAGTGGCTATGGTACAAGATACCGTAACAATAGATTTTAACGGAGATTTTGGTCAACTAGCTTTAACAGGGGACAGGACTAGAAAAGAATATGTTGGTATGGAAGATGGAAAAGCAAAGTATGAAGAAGTATTAATTGAAGGAACAGATAAACCATATTTACAATTTGCTAATTATACAGAAGATGAAATCAATATCATTGAGGGTATCGATGACGACACAGCTCCAGAAGGTGTGATGGATTTAAGATACTCTTATACAGAAGAAAAAGGCTTTTATGTTTCAGATGACTATTTCGAAGAAGAAGGAACAAATAGTGATGGCAATAAATACATAAAGTATTCAGATGGTTTTATTCATACCTTTTATAAAGGTGGTGAACATGATGGGTTTATTACCTTTGAGCATGTGGATGAAGCATAATGCCTAGAACAACAATTGCAGATGTAGATAAAAAGATAGCCGTTATAGAACAGGCTTTAAGATCTCACCAACAAACATGTGAGATCCTCAGTCAAGAAACTTTAATTAGAGTTAAGAGACTTGAGTATCTACTTTTCGCAACTTTGTTTTCAGTAATAGGCGGAACAATTTTAGTAATAGTACAATCAGTATAGGAGATTAATATGAAGTATTTAGTAGTAGTAATTGTTGCTGTATTTATAACAGCATGTGCAGAGCCAGGTAGTGTTAATGTATCTACCATAACTCCAGCAGAAACAGATCTAAAAATTACAATTGAATCAACAAGCTCACAAGATTAATGTTCTCCATTCTTGGAAGTGTAATTGGCTTCGCTGGATCTACTGTCCCTTCAATCATAAATTTATTAAAAGCACGACAGGAAAATGCTTTTAAATTAAAAATGCTTGAGGCCCAGGCCAAGTACAAAGTGCAAGAGCAAAAGGCTAAAACTGATACAGCAGAGGTGGCTGGTGTCTATGCACATTCACAAACAATACAATCTAAGGCGAGCAAGTGGTCTGTAACACTTAGCTCTACAGTACGGCCAATAGTAACCTACATGATTATTATATTGTGGCTGGCTGTAAAACTACTAGCTGTAATTCAACTCTACCTGGATGGTGGAGAGTTATACAAAGTAGTGGACAAGATCTTTACGGATTATGATGCTGGCTTAATGTCCAGCATTTGTTGTTTCTGGTTTGGATCCAGGAGCATAGAGAAAATGGGTAAATAGTGATGGATAAAATCATTGACGCAATAAAAGGAATAATATCACCAGAGCAATCCTGGTCAGCATTTGTGATGAAAATCACAAGCCTTATTATTGTCGCTGTAATTGGATATATAGGCTTTCAACAATACCTTAATCTTGGTGTTGAAGAAGATACTGAGATCCCAATAGTAGAAGTATTTGAAAAAGATCCAGGAAAGAAAATTCAAGTAGAGGATCTTATTACTAAACTTCTTAGATCTAACAGGGATATTTTATCAGTATGGTTATATGATTGGATAGACGCAAGAAATATAGAGCC
>Ga0115012_10000165_pt1 | contig 38671 bp, 38 predicted proteins | sample TroAtlMetagenome_FD_88706 | JGI IMG/M metagenome (GOLD analysis project Ga0115012, IMG submission 88706) | Marine eukaryotic phytoplankton communities from Atlantic Ocean - Tropical Atlantic ANT10 Metagenome | ecosystem: Environmental > Aquatic > Marine > Oceanic | place: Tropical Atlantic... | reverse complement strand
CTAAAGGCCTGGACAGCACACCGCTTAGACGAGGCAAACACCCTCATTCCAGGTGAGGCAACCACCTCATCAAAGTGGGACTCGAAGGTATTGAATCCATCAGTAAGCCCCTCCAACAAGGGGTCCTCGCCGGTGACCTGGATGTCTGTCCACCCAATCTCCGGCGTGGCTGACTTTCGAACAGCTTCGGAACCAAACAACGCATATGCGACCATCTGATGTCCAAAACAGATCCCCAGAACAGGTACTCCAGCAACGGATGCATCGAGGATGAGATCCGCCAGACCATCCATCCACGGTTCTGGTGCCGTCACGCAGGCCGCCGACCCTGAGATGATGATGCCAGAGAATCGAAGTACATCCGCGGGCTTGGGATCATGCAGCGCTCGCCACACCTCCATTGCCCTGTCATCGAGGAGGCGCCGAAAGGCCTCCGACCCATCACCTTCGACATAGCAATCCACGACCAACACAGGCTTCATGGCAACCCCTCGCCCAGACACTTTAGCCCAAAACCAGATGGCTCTGTCCCGAGGACACGCTAATCTCAGCCCATGAAAGACTGGACACTGAATGTTCGCGGGCTTGACCTCCTGATCCGAGAACTGGGCGACTCGAGTGATGGTATCCCCACCATCTGTCTCCACGGATGGCTTGACCACGGCATCGCATTCTCACGGGTTGTAGAGGGACTCCCTGGACGATGGCTTGCACCAGACCAGCGAGGCTTCGGGCAGTCTGACCACATTGGTGCGGGTGGGTACTACCACTTCGCCGACCTCATCCCGGATCTGGACGCAGTCGTCGAAGCCGTGGGAGGACCAGTCAATCTCTTGGGCCACTCGATGGGCGGAACAGTCGCCTCGATCTACGCCGCCGTACGACCCGAGATGGTCAACAGGCTGGTTGTGGCCGAGGGCTTGGGAGCGATTGAGTGGGGCACACCAAACATGGTCGACCGCATCCGGGAACACCTGGACCAGATCAGGCGCCCCCCGGCCCCAGTTCGAATCAAGGATGTCACTGAAGCCACTGAGCGCCTACTCAAGCGCCACCCTGGTCTCACCCGAGACTTCGCAGCTGAGCTCGCCGAGCACGGTACGCTTCAAGATGAGCGAGGCAGGCGCTGGTCCTTCGACCCACTCCACATGGTCCGAGGCCCTTACCCATTTCGCGAGGAGAGCTACCTTGAACTACTCGCGGCGGTTCAAGCGCCCACCCTGGTGGTCTGGGGAACAGAGAGCTGGTACCCCGACGAGATCAGAACTCTCCGGGCACAGACCATCCCAAACGTAAGTGTGGCCACCCTTTCAGGCGGCCACATGTTGCCGTACGACGCACCCGCCAAACTGGGCAGACTGACGGCTGAGCACTTTGGCCTGCTCTGAAGGCAAGCCATCGAGCGTTCAGACGACCTGACCACCATCGACGTCGATGCAGCGTCCTGTGAAGAAGTCACACTCGATGATGAACTTCACAGCGAGGAAGATCTCGTCGGGGTTCGCTGCGCGACGCAATGGAACGGCACGAAGCATCTTCTCGAGGACGTCAGGGCGCATACCCTGAAGGATGGGAGTGTCGACGAAGCCTGGCGCAATCGCACCGGTTCGGATGCCATAGCGTGCGAGCTCGTTGCCCCACAGCTTTGTGTCTGCGACCAGACCCGCCTTGGCTGCAGAGTAGTTTGACTGACCCATGTTTCCGTAGCGAGAGATGGATGAAATGTTGACGATGACGCCGGGATGCTTGTTTTCGATGGCCGCAGCGGCGAACTCACGTGACACGAGGAACGGCCCTGTGAGATCGACGTCGATGACTTGCTGCCACTTCTTGAGGCTCATCTTCTTGATCTCGCCAGTCTCACGGTCAGCCTTGACGAGCAGACCATCACGGAAGATTCCAGCGTTATTCACGATGCCGTCCAGGCCGCCGATCGCCTCACGGACATCCTTGATCAGGGCCACAACCTCATCCTCGCTGGCGACGTTTGCCTTGAAGCCCACGACCTTACCGGGCAGCGCCTCACCCTCGGCCTCGACCTCAGCGATGGCCTCTTCATTCAGGTCACAAAAAGCGACATCGCCGCCAAGCTTGGCGAGGTTGAGTGTGAAGTTTCGGCCCATGCCACTGGCACCGCCGGTGACGAGAAACTTGTGTCCTTGGATGTCCATTTATGGCTCCTTATGAGGTGTTGGACGAGGCGCTTAACACGCCGTTTCATCCCGTCGTCCTAAACCGGCGCTCTCAAGGCAGTCACCGCATCTCGGATGCCATCCACATGAAGTGGAAACATGGGAAATATGCCGCCAATCGCTGAGACAGTGGGGTGTGCCCAGAATCGAACTGGGTCCGGGTTGAGCCAAACGGACGCAGGACACTGCTCGCGGATACGCTTCAGCCACTGAACGCCACTGAGGCCAGGTGCCTGATCACGGGTGCCCCAGGGGTTCGCGTGGTGCTGACCAAACAGCTCCCAGGGCGCCATCGAGGCATCACCCACCCAAATCAAACGGTGACTGGGAGACATCTCACCGAGAATGTCCTCTATTGACCGGCGGCGTCGGTTCGCAAAATCCTCATACAGAAAGCCGTACGGAACATTGTGGAAGTGCCACGTCGTCACTGACTTGAAGCCCTTGACCTCTTGAGCTGCCGTAAAGAGCTGCGTGACCAGTCGAGCGTGGGGGTCCATTGACCCACCGGTATCCAACAGCAGCACCAAGTGGACTCTATTTTGTTTCGCTCGGCTGAACGCCAGGTCGATGTCGCCACCATTATTGGCCGTCGCATCGATGGTCGCGTCGATGTCGATTTCTTCCGGGCCTTCTCGAGTGAGCTTGCGTAGTGCTCTGAGGGCAACCTGAAAATCACGAACATCCAGCTGGCCGTCTGTACGATAGTTGGCCCAACGGCGTTCTCCAGCGACCGCCAAAGCCGAACGCTGTCCGCCGGGGCCCACCCGAATGCCCCTGCTGGCACGGCCAGAGTTGCCGTAGGGAGATGTGCCCCCTGTCCCGACCCAGTGGTTGCCGCCATCGTGTCTCTCTTTCTGCTCCTTCAGACGCTCATAAAACTGCCGCCGCAGCTCATCGAAGTCCAAGTCGACATCAACCTGTTCGCCCTCGGTTCTCTCTGCGTCAGCCAACCATGAGAGGAGTGCCTCCGACAGCTCAGGGGGCAGCTCAACCCCAGCGAAGGTTGCATCAAAAGCGAGGTCCCAAGCATCAAACTGTGACTCCGACTGTACGAGAATCGCACGACCAAAGTGATAGAGGCCCGCTAAATCAACAACGAGCCCCTTCTTGATCCCCTCGAGGAAGACAAGCCACTCCCCGACCCCAACCTTTACTGACTGACTCCGAAGGTTGAACAGCAGGAGGTCAAACACCTCAGCTCACTCCAAAGCCATGTTTGGCGCGCTGTGCGAGTATCTCGAGATCCTTTTCTCTCTTGATGAGGGTCCCAATGAACGGCATTCGACTCGCAATGTCCTCCGGGTCAACTCCCGCCCGCGACAGAACAACGAGCCAATCCAAGAGTTCACTGGTGCTGGGCTTCTTTTTCAGCGCATCGACCTTCCGCAACCCGTAAAACCGCAGGATGGCTGCCTCGACAAGTTCCTTGTTGAGATCAGGAAGGTGCGCATCCACGATCTTCTGGATTCGTTCTCGGTCTGGAAACTCGATGTAGTGGAATACGCATCGACGCAAAAATGCGGTGGGCAGTTCCTTCTCGGCATTTGACGTGATGATTGTGATGGGTCGATGTCTGGCGGTGATGGTCTCATCGAGCTCGGGAATACTGAATGCCATCTCATCCAGCTCTCTCAACAGGTCGTTTGGAAACTCAATGTCAGCCTTATCGATCTCATCAATCAATAAGACCACCTGCTCGTCCGCCTGGAACGCCTGCCCAAGCACACCCATCTTGATGTAGGCCCTGATGTCCGACACGTCGCGTCCCGCGTCCTCAGGAAAGCGAGAGTCATTCAACCGTTGCACGACGTCGTAGGAATACAGACCCTCTGTTGCAGACGTCGTGGATTTGACATGCCATCCCACCAGCCGTTTACCGAGCGTTTCTGCGATGGCGCGCGCGAGCATGGTCTTCCCCGTGCCTGGCTCCCCCCGAACAAGAAGCGGTCGTTCCAACGCGATGGCAGCATTGACGCTTGCCAGCAATGCGTCGTCGGCAATGTATTTATCGGCACCCAGGAAACGGTCGAATGATGTCACGCTTGCCTCCAATGCAGAGACTACCTTCTTGTGGTCACATACGCGAACCGCTATAGGGTCAGCCAAGCCAGGTCCCAGCGAATGGTCAGACCGGCAAAAAGGATACAACTTGGAACAGAATCTTTGCGTTCTCATTGACTTTGAGAACATCTCGGCAGGCTGCGAAAAAGAGCGCCTTGGCCGATTCGATATCAATATCGTCATGAACCGTCTCAAGGACAAAGGGCGCATCCTGGAGGCCCGCGCCTATGGCGACTGGGGGCGCTATGCACGCTTCAAGCAGAGCCTCCTCGAGGCCGGCGTACAGATGCACGAGCTCCCCAGCTACGGGGGGCATGACAAGAACAGAGCTGACATCGCCCTCGTCGTCGACGCGATGGACCTGGTCTACACCCGAGACTTCATCGATACCTACGTCATCCTGAGCGGTGACTCAGACTTCACCCCGCTGGTGATGCGTCTGCGCTCAATGAACAAGCGCGTCATTGGAATTGGAACCCGCAGCAGCACAAGCCGACTGCTCATCGCTGCCTGCGATGAGTTCATTTTCTACGAGTCGTTGAAGCGGAAGAAGAGCCGTCCCGCCGAGCCAGCTGAAGCGGTGGTGTCTGAGGAAGCAGATGGCGTCCGTTCCATGAACAAGACCGAGGCCTTTGCATTCCTTGTTGAGACACTCGAGGGGCTCCAAAAGGACGACCCGCAACCGGTCTTGGCTGGCGTCATCAAACAATCGATGCAGCGCAAAGCACCCACATTCAATGAGTCCGACTACGGCTACAGTGGCTTCGCACGCTTCCTCGAGGCCGCCAGAGACAAAGGGCTTGTGGCCCTCTCTCGAGCAGAGAAGGCAGGAGGGTACAAAGTGTTCGAGGCAGGCTCGAGCCCCGCTGCTGAAGAAGACACCTCAGATGAGGATTCGATCGACACCCTCCCCCCTCTTGAGGGCGCAGCCAATGAGATGCGTCTCTTGCTCGACGGTATGGGGCTGAACCCGCTGGTTCACATGCTCAGACACAACGTCATCCATGAATTCTGCGAGCACGTCAGCGAGCGAACCAAGCGGAGACGAAAGAACACCCTTCGCTACACCGTAGGCGACACGGCACGCCGCTGCAGAAAGACCGAACCGCCTGTTGCTTCAAAGCACGTCCGGGCCGTCATTAATGCCCTCGCTCAGGCAGGAACACTTCTTCATGCAGACGGAAACCCCGTCCGAAGCCAGTCTGCACCCTTTGAGATCAACGCAGATCCGGAAGAGTTGCTGGAGCGCCTGCTTGAGTTCTACCTGCAGACCCTGTCTGCGGCCGGACTCAGCCTCACCAACCCAGCCGCACTCTCACAGCTTCTGTACGCGGACGACGAACATACGGATGAGCTGGCGGAACGGATCAAGACACTGCCAAAGCCAGAGCCGGCACCAACAAAAGCCGACTCAGAGGAGCAGCAAGCCCCGTCTACCGAAGATGCCGATGAAGCGAGCGATGAGGTTGAGGCGGATTGAGGCTTCAGAGTTGGATTTGACGGACGCTGCGGATGGCGTTGACATCACCCGTGACCTCACCCGCTGCAGAGACGAGTCCGTGCACTTCTTCCTCGGTCAATGACCGGTCGATGACTGAAAGGTCATAGGCCACCCCGAGCTCCTCAAAGTCCTTGTGGACCGAGCTGAGGTTACTGGCACCGGAGCGATAGATGGCGTCATCCACAGCCCTCTTTGTCCCTCGAACTGTACTGTGTGCCACGGCCAACAACACCTTGTTCTGACTGCTCTGGTCAACCAGTCCCAGGCGAGTGCGTGGTGAAAAGACCATGTCCCTCACCGTACCGCTCTTCGAGAATTGCTCCAGTGTCCAGGCCACTCGTTTGGCGATTCGAGGCTGCGCCTCTTGAGTCGCTGCGCCAATGTGCGGTGTGACCGCAACACGAGGCTCAGATTCATAGGGGTTGGTCCAGGCCTCTTGGCCGCGTGGCTCGATTGGATAGACGTCGACGGCAGCCCTCCGAATCACCCCCGCTCCAATCGCCGCAAGGAGCGCATCAGGAGAGTGGAGAAATCCGCGCCCAAGGTTCAAAAAAATCCGTGGTGAGTTCGCAGGCCGATCCCGTCCAAGCGCCTTGAGGAGATCCACATTGAGGATGTCGTCGTTACTTTCTCCGCGCGCATTGCGGGCTGAGAAATGGACCGTCACGTAGTCCGACCCCGCCATCAACTCCTCGATGCTCGCAGCGGACTCCCAGCCGAATTCCACACCCACCTCGGTGGCCGCGTACCTGGAATCATAGAAGCGAATGCGCATACCGAGCGCTTCGGCCGCGCGGGCGACCTGCCGGCCAATGTTCCCGAGCCCCAAGATCCCGAGGGTCTTGCCCTTGATCTCGTACCGCTCTGTGTTGTTCTTCTCCCAAATGCCCTGGCGACAACTGGGGTCGGTCTCAAACAAGCGTCGAGAGAGCGAGATCAGATGGGCAATGACCATCTCGACCACACTCCGACCGTTACTCACCGGATCGTTGAAGACCAACACACCGTGATCGGCGCACGCCTGCTTATCAACCGAATCATCGCCAATGCAGCAGAGCTGGACGGCAAAGAGATCGGGACAGGCCTCCACGAGCGCCCGGGTCACTGGAACCCTCGAGCGCTTAAACAGCACCTGAGCGCGTGAGGACTGCATCGCCTCGATGAGTGCGTCCTCTTCCGGCGCCTCACTGAGTCTTGTGACTGACATCCCTGCATCAGTCAGCAGTTCATCCAACGACTGGTCGGGGTTTTCGACCACCAAGGCTCTCTCGAGCGGCCCCATGAGCACGCGTGCCATCCTGCCTCCAGCGAGCGCTCTAACATACGATTTACAAAGCTCAATGCCATTACGTACAGCGATCAAAAAAAATTCATAGCCGAAGCCTCATGTAATTTTCGGCAAATACCGTCTTCTCTACTGCGCCGCCGCAGCGGCACCCGAGAAAATCAAACACACCAGGATTTACAATGACCCGCTTCGCACTCATCCCACTCGCCCTCCTCGCCAACGCTTGTGCCTCCGCTGACGAGGTCCAGGACAGCCTGACCGACGCCACGGAGGTTCAACGGGACATCGATGACACGTACGCTGACAGCGACCGCCAGTCAGACGACCACAGGCAGCACCTCTACCAAAGGGCCCGCGACATGTTCGCTCCCACTCTGCAGAACCAAGGCTGCGACATGGTCGGCGCGCTTGTTGGCGGCTGGGCCGACCGCTCCTTCCGCCTGAAGACCGACATGGTCAGTCAATCCGGAGAACTCATCGTGAGCCTGGAGGGACGGATGAGGTACACGACCAACAGCGAAGGAGAATTTGGCTCGAAGGGCCACATTGTGAAGCAAAAGTCCACCGTGTTCATGGAAGGCGACTGGGTTGGCGACCGAATTGAAGCCGACTTGGTCTTTGAGGGAACCAATGACGACTCCTTCCGCGTGATCGGCTCCAAGGAGCAGCAGGGTCTGGGCGGCGAAGTCATCGCGGTAGTCGCCGACTGCGACTAAGCCAAACGACACAACTGTGTGGGGCACCCTCTGGGTGCCCCATTTGTTTGTGTAGCCATCGACAGGGCTCGACCCCACGACCAGCTTTCGGGGCACCTCAGAGGTGCCCCATTCGTCTTCCTACCCATCCCCACCGACCTGCTTTTGAAGCACGCGTGGCGCCCACGGGCTGGCAGCCACTCAGGACCCTTCAGAACCATGACGACACCCTTGCCGAACTTCACCCCACAGATGTCACCGTGGGTGGGCCTACCTCGCTTCATCTAAAGGCTCCTCAGCACCGTCCCAAACCGTCCCAAAAAAATAAAAAGGGCTCCATGTGCAGCGTTTATGATTTTTTTTTAGCTGAGGCCTAATGTGAATCAGCCCAGATGCCGTTTTCACTCTTGCGCCGCCGCAGCGGCCCCCGAGAAAATCACACACACCAGGATTTACAATGACCCGCTTCGCACTCATCCCACTCGCCCTCCTCGCCAACGCTTGCGCATCCACAGAGGACGTTCAGGACAACCTGACGGACATGACCTACGACCTTCAGCGCGACATCGAAGAAATGAGCGCCGACGCCGACCGGAACACCGACGCCTCTCGCCAGCAACTCTACGACCGGACACACGAACTCTATGGCGACATGCTCCAAGCAAAGGGATGCGAGATGGTCGGCGCGCTCTACGGCACCTGGACCGACAACCCGATGCGCCTCCGTACAGACGTCTTCACCCCATCCGGTGAACTCACTGTGAGAATGGAGGGGATGATGGAGTACACGGGCAACGACGTAGGCACCTTCGGTACCAAGGGATATGACGCCGCAGAAGATACCGTCGTCTTCATGGAAGGAGACTGGGACCAGGGAAGACTGGAAGCTGACATCTTGTTCGACAGCCTCAACGAGCATTCGTACCGGGTCATTGGCCAGAAGGCCGACGGCATCAAGGGCGGCACCATGATCGCTGCGATGGCGACTTGCCACTGAGTCGAGCGTCAACACGAACAGCGGGGCGCCCCAAGGGGTGCCCCGTTTCTGTTTGGGGGGGTGTCGGGCTCAGCGTCGCCGCGCCCCGTCGGCTGGCTCAAATTGGTAGGTATGACCCAGGGATACAGCGACCGTCTCACCGACAGACGGCGGGGCAGTCACACGGGCAACTAAGGTGTCTTCACCGACTGCCAGGTGGACAAACGCCTCAGAGCCCATCGGCTCGACCAACCTCACGACCCCCTCTAATGGCCCCTCACCCAGACGAACCTCATGAGGCCGAACACCAACCACCACACCCGGCTCCAAGGTATTGAGAAAGCACATCGGAGGCGTTCCCATGAAGCCCGCCACAAACTGGTTGCTGGGATTTCCATAGATCTGATCAGGTGGGTCGAGTTGCTGAAGTACACCTTGGTCCAAGACTGCGATGCGATCAGCCAGTGTCATCGCCTCAACCTGATCATGGGTGACATAAACCATTGTGGTACCCAAGCTCTGGTGAAGTCGCTTGAGCTCGATTCGTAGCTGAGATCGGAGGGCAGCATCGAGGTTCGAGAGCGGCTCATCAAACAGAAAAACCCGAGGCCGTCGAACCACCGCACGACCCATTGCAACCCGCTGACGCTGGCCACCAGACAGCTCCGAAGGCATCCGTTCGAGCAGTGCTTCGAGGTCGAGCATTTGTGCAGCATCTCTTACTGCAGAATCAATTTCTGACTGTGGGCGCTTACGAAGTCGAAGCGCAAATCCCATGTTCTGAGCAACGGTCATGTGTGGGTACAGCGCATAGGACTGGAAGACCATCGCCACGTCACGATCCTGAGGCTTCAGCTGATCAACGCGCTCGTCGTTGATGTGAATCTGACCAGAACTCGGCTGCTCAAGTCCTGCCAGACATCGCAGCAATGTGCTCTTGCCACATCCGCTTGGACCAACAAGCACCAGGAACTCACCGCTCGCGATGCTCAGATCAATCCCTTTCAGAACCTCGACGTCACCGAACTGCTTTCGCAATCCCTCGAAACGCACAGCGCTCATGGCTTCACCATTCCCTTAAATCGACGCCCATGTTGTCGCCGTGAAGTCTCGATACTCACCGCACACCCATCTGGTCCGGCCGCGATGCTTAATTCGTAGCCAGCAAAGATGACTTCCCAATCTGCCCTAATCTCATCCCACGACGCGCAATCCGACTCCCCACGCTGAGCGGCCCGGCCAAGGCGTCCCGCATGATCCAACACAAGCGTCTCCTCGAGTGTGTCAGCCGCGGCGATGGATGCTTGGATTGTGGCTGCGCGTCGCTCCTCATCAAGGTGCCCCTCAATCAGGGTAAACCTACGCTCTTCATCGACCGGAACCTCGCCTATCGGCGCGACCGCGGTCTGGAGAGGCACATTTATTCGAAGGAGCCCTCCCTCGCCCTGCAGGCTCGGCTCGACATCGAAGCCGACCACCAACTCCGCTCCCCTGGCCACCAAAGAGGCCTCAACCGGACGGGGGGTGAGCCACCATTCATCGTAGACTCCGACCATGGGCGGAGCGTCGCCACGAAATCGAATTTCACCGACTGTCTTGCCGTCTTGCTGAAGCAGGAATGCGCCGGACTCCCAGGCGCCGCGTGCGGCCTGAAGTCCCGCAGTACTCGCCAATTCTGAAGCAGCCAATCGGGATTCATCGACCCCCGTCCTTCGAAGGCGAAGCACATCTTCTCCAGGGCGTTCTCCGAGCGGAAGAACGCCGGAGTCACCCTCGATACGCAGGGCCGAGACAGCCTCGCCCAACCCAGTCTGTACGGCAAAATAGAGCCAGACGGACCCGTCTGGATCACGCTCTACATCAGCCAGTACCTCGCCATCTGTCCCAAAGCGCTCCGCCCACATGCCCACGCGGGTGCTGGCCCCTTGCCACCCCCACTCCGTTCGAACAATGGCCTGAACGCCATCACCCTCAAGTGCGATCGGTGTATCGAGGGTGGAATGCGCTCCACTACATGCCAACAAGAACCACATGCCGTCCGTCTATCACCCCAATCGGACACAGGCCGTCTTGCGTGGGCGTATTGACCCCGCGGGTGAGGTGTGTAGTCTTTACGGGTTCAATGAGGATGGCCCCATGCCTGCAGCTGCGAGAAAAACTGACATTTCCATGTGTCCATCGGACTCTCATGGAAACATTTGCTGCTCTCACTCCGTAAAGGGGCCTGCAATTAGCGGCTCCCCAGATGTTCTTGTCTTTGGGCAACCTCAGTTGCGAGCCACCGGTATCGATAACGGCGTGCACTCGGGCTGCTGTGGTCCCAATACATGGGTCACCCTCCAAGGCAGTCAAACTGTGTTCGTCAACGACCTACCTGCGGTTCGCGTAGGCGACACCACAACCCATTGCGGCGGTGCTGGCTCAGTCATCACGGGCGCGAGAAACGTCATCATCGGTGGCTAAGCCACACACCCCAGCGAGACTGATATGCCCAGGCTGACCGATCGACATGGAAGACCCGTTGCGGGACAAATGCCCGGCCTTGTTGAGGCCATCGTCATCGACAATATCGACCCACTGCGTCTTGGCAGAGTGAAGGTGAAGTTCCCCTCACTGCCCGAAATGCCTGAGAGCTTCTGGGCCCGCCTGATGATGCCCATGGCCGGCCAAAAGCGTGGATGGATGACCATTCCGGAGAAGGAAGACGAAGTACTTGTCGCGTTCCTCCACGGCGATGTTCAGCATGCCGTGGTCTTGGGTGGACTGTACAATGGCGTCGACAAGCCGCCCTATGCGAACGAAGACGGAGACAACAACCTGCGTGTCTTCCAGTCTCGGTCGGGACACAGGCTCACCTTCGACGACACAGACGGAGAAGAGCGGGTCGAGCTGATCCTGCACAACGAAGAAATTCGAATCATCTGGGATTCGGCGAACAAGACGGTGGGTGTCTACTCCGGTCAAGACATCATCATCGAGACCGAGGACACGTTCTCGCTCAAGTGTACCGATTTCATCCTTGAAGCCTCTCAAAACATCGACATTCAGTCCGGTCAGACCACCAACCTGTCCTCAGGTGTGGAGACTGCCGTAGATGGCGGGGCTGAGATGACACTCAAGGCCGATTTGTTGACCATCAACTGAGATATCGATTTGTTCGTCAGCACCACCATCGCCATCGTGATTGACAATCGCGACCCCGACAAGCGGCACCGCATCAAGGTCAAGTTTGTGACCGACTCTCTCCAGGGCCTCCAATCCGAGAGCTCATGGTGTCGCATGTTGACTCCGATGGGCGGCGCCAGGCGTGGTCTCGTGATGCTGCCTGAGATCGGCACCGAGGTTGTGGTCGGGTTCGCCTACCGCTCGATGACGCCGTACATCCTCGGCTCTGTGTACAACGGCAGGGACCTACCAGAGCCATATCGAAATGATGACTGTCTGAACAACGTTCGAGTCTTCTGGTCGAGGAATGACCATATGGTTGTCTTCGACGACACCGAGGGCCGCGAGAAGGTTGGTTTCGGTGCACAAGCGCCAACACGCTTAGACCCGACCAGCGCAGGTATTCACTCCATTCTCGACAGTAGCCAGCGAACCATCACCAGCAGGTCAGACGGAGATACCATCGTCGAAGCCGACCAGACGGTGTCCATTCGATGCAAGAACTTCAAACTGGAGGCATCCAACAGCATCGATGTGGAGGCAGGCTCCAGCACGGTCATTAAGTCGGGTGCATCGACAACGATCGATGGTGGCGGCAGCGGGACCTATAAGGCTGACATTGTTCAAATAAATCCAAGCAATCCCACTCCGGAGGCTGCGAGCGCGCTCACACTTCCAGCCCATGTTCACCCGCCTGCAAAACCTGCGTTGCTTGAAACCCTCGGTGGTGGTGCAGCGATGGCCACAGCAGCACTGGGCGAAGATCAAGGAGCCCCCGGTGAAGTGGCTGAGGGCGAGCCTGGAAGAGGCGAACCAGGCGCCGAGGGTGCAGGAGAAGCCAGCGGTGACGCCTGGGACAGTCTCCGGGACAAGACCAAGGCCTCAGTCGGAGATGCCGTCGATGACGTCGTCGGCGGGCTCGCAGGTGATGTGCTCGGTGACAAGCTGGGCGCGAAGATCGGTGAGAAGGCTGGTGAGCTAGCAGAGAAGGCAGTCGACGGAGTCTTTGACCGAGCAGAGGATGCCGTGAGTGGCGCATTCAGCGGGCTCAGTGGTGGAGGTGCTGGAGGGGGCAGACCCACAGACGGCACCGGCCGACCAACGGACGGTAGGCCCACAGACGGCACCGGCCGACCCACGGACGGTAGGCCCACAGACGGCACCGGCCGACCCACGGACGGTAGACCCACTGGGGGTGCCTCGACAGACGGTAGACCCACCGGTGGCGGGTCCGACGGCCGGCCTGACAGCGGTGGCCGACCAACAGGAGGCGGCTCTACCGACGGTCGACCGACTGGAACTGGTTCCGCAGGAGGACGGCCAACAGGAGGCACCTCCGAGGACGGACGGCCATCAGAAACTGGCGGCTCGTCAGGGTCAGGCCGACCAACCGGACCGGATGGCTCTTCCGAATCGGACCGCCCAACTGGGGATGACTCAGCGGGGACCGATCGGCCCGAATCGAGTGACCCATCAGGCAGTGGACGCCCTGAAGCTGGAGGCTCATCAGACAGCGGTCGCCCTGAGTCAGGTGACTCCTCGAGCGGGGGTAGACCCGACGCTGAAAGCTCATCGGATGCCGGTGGCCTGGGCTCTGATGGTCCATCAGACGGTGAGAGGCCTGAACCTGAAACATCGTCGGATGGCGAGCGTCCCGACACTGATGGTTCATCGGACGGCGAGAGACCTGAAACTGGTGGTTCATCAGACGACGATCGACCGGACTCTGAGGACACGCCGGACGGTTCATCAGGCGGCGACTCTTCTGCTTCAGGTGGCGGCAGCGGGACCCCGTCTGATGTGACGTTCGAGAAGGAAGCCCATCCTGACCCAGAGTCCCTCACACCAGATGCAGCGTCCCCTGGCGGAGGCGGGTCCACCGACTCGGCATCTCCGAGTGACGGCAAGCCAGCGAGCAGCACATCGAAGCCAAAGATGAAGCGTAAACGATCCGGATCGACCCCAAGCAAAAAACCACCGCGTACTGGTTCGACCCGCAAAACCACTGGCATGACGACATCAATAGACATCCCTGACCTACCTGACGACGACTCTTGAGGTAAACCGTGGCCCGAGCACTCCCCTTCCCGAGACACAAACACCCCCCTGTCCGCAGATCGATCTTCCAAGCCCTTGGGAGCGCCGCGTCGCAAACGGCGGCGGCTGTTGGGGAGGATCAAGGCACGCCTGGGGAGGTCGAGAGTACGCCAACGGCCAGTGAGGCGGACGGAGAAACCCCTCAAGACGACGGCTGAGCGTGCGTGTACACGGACAGTCGCTGAGCACAAGCTGAGGGTTTGCTGTTCTGAGTGGATGAATAAAGCAATCGGCCTGAACGTTGAACGTACAGGCATTGACCAGTCAAACGTGCTATTGGGCGACCATGAAACCTTCCGAACAAATGGTCCGGTTCATCCGGGAGAAAGCGCAGGAGAAAGGCCTCAATACGGCTGCACTCGCTGGCGCCATCGGCATTTCACGCCCCGAACTCAAGCAGGTATTGGCCGGCAAGGCGCCCCTCACGGTCGACATGTTGGTGAGTCTGGGTGGAGCGCTGGAGCTGGGACCCGAAGACCTCGCTTCCGCAGGCATGAGCATTCCTGATGCTGAGGATGCAGGTCTCGATGACGCAGGTGTGCTGTCCCCAGTCCGAAAGCGGCAGTCGCTGACCGATCTGCAGCCCCTCGATCCTTACGGGAACCATGCGGAGCAGATCTTGAGGCTTGGATTCGCCCTCGGTTGCGACATCCACATCGTCCTGAACTCTGATCGACTTGAGGGCACTGGCGTACCGGACGCGACCATCGAGCAATTTCCCGACCTCATGCCGATCAAGCTCGATGCTGAATATCACCACCACAACGACCCTCGGTTCACACCCGATGGCGTCCAGCTGGTGCTCAGCTTCGACACGCTCTATACCGCGGTGCTCCCATGGGAAGCCTTCGCTCAGATCACTCTCATTCCAATCGAGCCCGAGCTCGGGGATGTACCGGAACCGCCCTCAGGACAGCACCCTCATTTACGATTGGTTGATTAGGTTGGGAAGGTCTTCAGTCGCTCGCGGGTCCTTAAAGCGTGGGCCCCATCGGTCGGGAACCCACGAGTACACCATGTCCGACCTGATCTCCCGTTGGCTTGGCTGCCCCCTCCACCTCGTTTTTGGGGCGGCACTACTCGTCTCGACCGTTGGGGCCCCGGTTTCTGCTGCTCCGATGGCCACCGCCATTGAAGTTGCGAAGGCGCAGCGTATTGGGCAGATGCCTGATGAAGCCCCGTCGCACCGGATCAACCAACTTCTGGCGGTGAAAGAGTTCAACGAAGCCGAGCTCTTTGCGCTCGCAGGAACACACCCCGTGCTGGTTGAGCACTTCATCGACGGGGAACTCAAGCTCGCCACCGACTACCTCTTTTCGTTGGATGGAGCAGAACTCCACAAAATGCGTATTGGCGGCACACTGATCAGGATGACGAAGTCGCTCTCGATCAAAGAAAAGAAAATGCTCGAGTCCATCTCCGACTACGTCGACGAGGACCACGCCAAGCTGCGCGGCGTGAAGATCGGCCCTCAAGATGGCAGGGCCTATGTGCTCCAGTTGACCTATCAAATCAAGAAGAAGAAACAGCGCACCTACGAGTTCGAACTGGTTCCCCCCGCCACACCAAAACGCGAGGAGCAGGCTCGAGTCGCGCTGACAAAACACTTTAGAGCTCGACCATCTCGCGTCGGGCAGGGTGTCGGTAGTAGCCTCAAACTTCGAGATGGCTCCTTCGAGAACCCGTACTCACTGGCTGATGCATGGCGCCTCATGCAGGGAACAATGCTCGGCGCCCCTTCTCCGGTTCAGGAGGTCATGCTGGACGAACGACAGGCCATAGATGGCGATCGTAGCCTTCGATTTTACGGAACCGAGCGGACGCGCCTCTTCCAGAACGTTGTGCAAGAAGTCCCCGTGAGCCCAGGCACAACAACACGCCTCCGAGTCCAGCACAAAACAGACCACATCCGGGTTGAGTTCCAGCAGCGTCGCTCCGACTTCAAGATCCAAGTGACCTACATGTTCAACGGCGTGCCCGTTGCACCGCCCCACAGCACACCAGGCAGGATGGGTTCACACGTCTGGGAGATGCTCGAGATTGAGAGCCAGGTCCCCCATAATGCCAACGAAGCGCGCATTGAGCTCATTGCGTCATTGTCTGGAACCGCGTGGTTTGACGGCATCATCTTCGAAGTCATCGAAGGCCAAGGATACCCATGACAGACCGCCTGAGCATTGCCGCCCATCGAACTGATGTCGAGATGACCCAGATTGTCCTGCCCAGCCACGCCAATAATCACGGTACGGTATTCGGCGGGCAGATGGCGGCATGGATAGACGTCTGTGCAGCGGTGTCTGCCCAACGCTTCGCGCGCAAAGCAGTCGTGACCGCGTCAATGGACGAGATTCACTTCGTGCAGCCTGTTCGGCGTGGAATGGTCGTCATCCTAAAGGCCAGAGTGAACCAGGCTTGGGGCAGCTCGATGGAGGTTGGCGTTCGGGTGGAAGCTGAAGACCCTCGAACCGGGGACACAGCTCATTGCTGCACCGCCTACCTCACCTTTGTCGCCATCAATGATGACGGTAAACCCAGTCAGGCTCCGATTTTGGATACGACGGGAGATGAATTGGCGCAGGCCCGTGCCGATGCCGCTCAAGAAAGACGCGATAATCGACTTGAGATGCGACGTAAGCGTCGTAAGTCCTCTTGACGCAACCATCGGACGATGTGAATAAACGGCCATGAGGTTTGCCCTGCTGTTTCTGGCTCTGACTGGATGTAAAGAAGACTGCGTCCACATGTGTCAGCGCATGGAAACCTGGCTGAATGAATGTGGGCTGACCTGGGAAGACAACTTCTCCGAGCAAGACTGGTCGAGTATTGATGATTGCTACGACGACCATGCAGAGTCGAGCAGCAAAGAAGATGCCACCTGTAGGACCCGCGCGAAGAAGTACGACAAGCAGAGTTGCTGGTAGGCAATGGCCGCCATTCACATCCGCTACCCAGGGCGGGCGCTCGTACTCGGTGACCACTGTGACTGGGCAGGCGGATGCAGCCTCACGATTCCACTCCCTCTCGGGATTGAACTCACAGCTGAGCCGAGCACCTCGTCCGTATCGGTCCACAGTGAACTCGACGGAGAGGTCATCGAGGGAACATGGGCCCACAGCGACCCAAAACCCGACAGGGGACCCCTGCGTTTTGTGCCTGCTGCTATTCGGACACTTCAAGCGGCAGGCATCCACCCGAAACCAGTCGACCTGTGGGTAAAGTCCGACCTCCCGGCTGGTCGAGGCTTCTCGTCATCAGCGGCGTTTAGTCTGGCCATCCTAGACGGACTCTCTCGTACCGCCTCCAAGCCCCTCGAGACCGCACAGCTGGTTGAGCTCGCCTACACACTCGAGAACCAACAGCTAGGCGTCCCCTGCGGTCGCCTCGACCAGGCCGCATGCGCGGCCGCCCAGCCCCTCTTCACGCGTTGGTCCATCCAGCCATCAGGCGAGATGCAGATGACGCCGAGGCGAATTGCGCCACTTAAGGTGATGCATTTCGTGATCGGTGCATTCTCCTCCCCTCGCGACACCCCGACCATCCTCTCCACACTTAGGCATCACCACCAGAGCCAAATCCCAGATGTTGACGGCGACGCGGTGAGAGAAGCGCTGGCGGTATTCAGTTCATCAGCTGAGGCGGGCACCCACGCCATGATCAACGGCCACGCGGCTGAACTAGGACAAGCGATGAATCGCTGCCAGCGCACCTATGAAGACGCACTCTCGTCTCGCTTTCCAGTGTTGGCCGCACCGAAGCTCAGAAACACTTGTGCTGACCTGCTGAGCGTCGGGGCTCTTGGAGCAAAGTTTTCCGGTGCCGGCGGCGACGGATCCGTATTGGCGCTCTTTCCTGATGAGAACACAGCCAGGGCCGGCGCAATACTGTTGGAAGAATGGGGTCTTCAGGCGTGGTACTCTCCAGCGGGAGCTCCATGATGATTTTGGTTCTGACCACGATGTTGATCGCCACATCGCACGCACAGCCGACCAACCCGAACCCCAACTTTGGGGCGGATGTGTCGGTCGGATATGGCTACGGCGCAATATCTGGACCCGACCTCGGGGACAGGACTCACGGCGCAGCCATCTTTCGCCTCGACAGTTTCGTGAACGACCGAACACATGAGGGTCCGAGACTGGGACTTGGGCTCTGGGGACAAATGACGCTGAAGCCAGCGCCAAGCCTCAAGACTGTTGGAGAACTGGGTGCAGAGTCCCAGGAAGAGTTGAGCTTCAACCATGTGGGATTGTCCGCTGTCCTTCGCCATGATCCCCAGGCACCTGTTTCTGGCACCTTCGGTGTCGGCTTCGGTCGTCTTGAGATGACGACGGGCCCCTCCGAGCCCATGGCACTGCCAGCGTTCACGGTAGAGGGTGGTGCCCGCACAAAACTTCGGGACCATGTCTTCCTCGATCTCATGGCGAGAGCACATTGGGCCACGCGCCATGATCCCGTCACTGGGCAGCAGATTGACTGGTGGTTTGTTGAGCTTGCTGCGCTCATTGGCTCACATGTGCGCTAACCCCAGCCGATGAGTGTATAGTCTTGGCAGGAGGACGCATGTGGATCATCCCACTCGCACTGACAGGTTGCCTGAATTTCAAGCCGGCAGACTGCGCAGGAAACGAGTACAAAACGCTGAATGGCGAATGTGCGAACGATCCGGGTCCGTCAGGAGTTGATGACACGGGTATTCTGGTACCGGATGCAGACGCAGACGCAGATGTAGACGCAGACGCAGATGCAGATGCCGACTCAGATGCAGACGCAGATGCCGATGCCGATGCCGATGCCGATGCCGATGCCGATGCCGATGCTGATGCTGATGCCTTGTTGACGGCGGTAGACTTCAGCTGCGATGTGGGCAACTGGTACTACAATCTGACTACAGCCATTGCGTCAGCGAACGCATCGCTAACCGTTGTAAACACCGGAGACGGGTCCTTCACCGAAGAGACCCACTCATTCATCCTGCTCGGTGCTGTCGACCCCATCGGAGAGCAGTACGGTCGAGACCTGTTGCTCGTCGAAGACTATTACTTCGAAGATGTCGCGACAGGCTTTGTGTGCGACAGTGCTGCCGCCTCAAGCGCCGACCTCACTTGGAAGGTCACGCTGTTTGGCGACCTCGACGCGACTGTTTCACTGGGCTGCGTAGCCTTTGGCCACGATCCGGCTCACTTCGACTCAGACGGCTGCCAAGCAGAGTAGGCCTCAGCCCTCAGACCCCGTGTCTTCACCTTCATTCTCGTCGCCGGTGGACTCGCTCGGGTCTGGCGCCTTCGGACAGACCTCTGCGTCAAATTCACCCGACCACCAGTCGGTCGCGAACGTCCCCTCGAACTGATCTTGAGAACCGTGGCTGACATTGAGCCAAGCATCAGAGTTATCGAAGCTGTACACGAACCCTTGATGCCAGCCATTGAAGGCAAGAAAACGGCTGGCATCTGAGGCCTCAGCACTCACCTCTCCACTGGCGTAGAGTCCATCCCAAGCGGGTGAAGCCGCACCTTCAGACCGACCAGTGTCATACCCAATTTCAAACCAGAGACCCGAGCCTCCAGACGGAGGACCAGCCTCGACGTCTTCACACGCGTGGCTCTCATCTGTACTGATAGCAAGCACACCCGAGCCGATCCGGCCACTGTTGTCATGGCCAGGGGTAAACAGGAAGGTGACGGCGTCGTTCATACTCCACGGCGCATCGTCCGCCGAAGTCACGGACCCAAGCCCGTCGCTAGAACATCCAAGAAAACCCGACAAGAAGAGAACAATCATTACTGCACCGGCTGGAATGCAAATCGTACACGACGCTCGGCACCGCGTTCCACCTCAGCAGTCACCGCTTTCCGCTTACCAGTCTCAATTTCGATGGCCATGATGCGGTGAGAACCGGGTCGAACTTGGCTCTTCACGATCGGCGTAATTCCAACCATCTGGTCACCCACGTACACGTTTGCGGGCTTGTCCGAGTCAATTGAGATGAACCCCATATCGGGTGTGACCTCGGAGACCTGCCCAGGTCCTTCAGTGCGTGGAGCTGGCTCGATCGCGGGTGCAATCGTCATTGTCGCAGGTGGCGCAGGCGGCGCCTCAGCGACCTCGTCCTTGCTCGCCATACTGACCAGCAGCGCAAGCGTCATCACCACAATACCGATCAGGATGAGCAGCAGTGGGAGGATGGGCGGATCTTCCTTGTCAGGGATCGCCCGAAACGTACGACTCTCACCTTGCGTCTCCACCGAGAGCCGTGGCGGCTCAGCTGGCAAGCCCCGAGGCTGCGAAGCGACTGAGGCCTCTGTGTCGAAGAAACCAGTGTCATCCTCGTCCCACACCACATCTGCAGGGGCACCAGAGTCCATGGCCGTCGGCTCATCCTCTAAGGCGAGGACAGGTACAGCCGGATCATCAATGCTGAACTGCGAATCAGGCAGATCGATTGGATCACCCACAGTGGCTTGAACCACCGGTGGTGTATCCCTGATGACCGCCGTAGACCGAGATGGTGCGTCTGCTGGACCCGGCTGGGTCGGACTATCGTCCCACGCAGAGGCATCGTCCAAGCTCACCGCAGAGGACACACCCATCGACAGAGCGGGAGGGGGTGCCCCGCCGAGGTCCACCACGTCCGATGCGTCAAAATCATCCCCGTCGTCCATGAAGCGCAGCGGGTCATCTTCGTCTACACCGTCATCCGGACCCGCAGGCATTGCGAGCGCGCTGACATCAAACACCGGGGATTCATCTTCCTCCGGCACCACAGGCGTGGGGGCCTGATCTCCACCGAGAAACACACGAAGCGGACCGTCATGGCTCTCAGATGCGGCTTCTTCGTCCTCCTCTTGGCGGAAGGACATCAAATCAAAGTCGGGCTCCTCATCCTCGAGCGGTGGCAGATCAGCCGGCGGCGCAGGCATGGTGATGCCAGGAATATCCTCGCTCACCAGGATCAAGCCTGGGTGCCCGCTGAACAGGCGCGATCCGCGTCGTCTGCTCACTGGAGTCCTCCGTGCTGATTAACAGCAGTCGCTATGACCAAAGCTCTTCAAGGCTCGATGGAATCTTCGAACCGTCAGCGATACCGCGAAGCACACCGACTTGGTCCTCATCGACCTGGAGATGCAGACCTTGAGACGTAGGAATGCTCTTTATGACTTCCTCTCGAATCAAATGGTTCACTGCCCGACGGACAACAAACTGATCCGCTGGGTCGAGACCGCGAAACAGATTGTCGGCACGGGTGGTCTGCTCACCGACCACATCGCGATCCAGCAGCATCTGAGCCGCAGTCCGAACGAGTGCACGTCCCGAGACGTCGTCTTCGATCTTTGGTGCGTTGGAACCCCACCAAGTCTCGACTCCCGCCAGCTCGCGGACACGGTCGATATCTCCCTCGTCAAAGGCCAGTGTACGAGGGAGCCCCCCGACCTGACCCAGCAACCGCGCGACTTCGAACGGGTGGAGGTCAAGACTCGAAGCAATCTGCGACACACGAATCTTCTCAAACAAATCCAAGGTAGACATGATCAGCCCTCCCCGCCATCGGCGTCATCGTCGGGCGCCACAACTTCTGGCTCGACCCAAACCATCTGCAGGCGAAGTCGACCCGCCTCAAACTCTGCGGCCTTGCCGTTGACCTCATCGATGAGATCGTCGAGCACACGTTCGATGTTGCCGGTCACATCGGAGTCACCGAGCCACACCTGAATAGCGAGCGCATTCTCGTACTCGGCGTACTGCAGCGGCGCATCAGCCGCACCGACCTGCTGAAGCATCCGTCCCACACAGCCAACGACCCGGTAGGCGATGAGGGCTGCGAGATCCTCTGCCCGTTCTGACCACTTCGAGCATGTCTCGAACGGAGTCGGAACGATGATGGCAAGCGCCTCTGCGGGGCCGCCATCGGGAGAATCAATCGACCCCACAACCGCAACACCGATGCCCTGTGCATCCACAGGCTCAATGTCCGCGGCCATCGCATCGAATACTGGAGCAAGCTCCTTCTTCACGGTGCCGTGGTGAGCCAGAATCGCCTGCTTGTAGGTCTTAGGAAGCGCATCAAGACCCATTTCGACGTCTTGGAACTCTTCGTACTCTTTGACCAGCTTGTTGTACTGAGGCTTGTCGATGAGGTCCTGCACTCGGCGCTCGCGCGCTTTGACTTGGTCGCCGAACAGCGAGCCTCGCGCAGCCACAAGGCCGCGGTCACCCGCAAGATTCTTCAGCGTTGCCTCGCGACGCCGTTGCAGCTGCTCGCCGGGCAGGCTGGCCTTCTGGGCCTCTACCTCTGACTTGCGAGACGCAAGGGCCTCAAGAGAAGCCTGACGTTCTTCGATCTCTCGATGAAGACGCTCCTGCTCCTCAGAAATTTCGTTGTGCTCTCGATCCGCATCGGCATCCGACTCTCGTCGCCACCGATCGATATCCTCGAGGGCGGTCACCAATTTGGGGTTCATTTGTCCCGCTGCTGCCGTCATTTGGTTTCACCATCCCCTGTGGTCATGGTCCACTCGCCCCCGCTCCTGCGGGCGCGCACGCAAACATATCAAATAAAGAGCGATTCACCCATTATGAAAATCATCACAGGCACTCCAGCCGCCCTCGCCAGCCAGCGCAGCCCGCTCTCGTGCCTCAAAGAGGCGGTTCGCATATCGCCCCTCATCAAAGAATTCCCAGAGATCCGACACACCCGCGCGGAGCATCCACTCATTCACAAGTACCTCCACGGGACCATCCGTCTCCTCTACCAGTCCGTCGAAGGATTCCAATTCCTCTCGGAGCGGATCATCATTCTCAACGGTGATGAACACATAAGCGAGACGACGATCAAACTTATCGACGCATTGCTCATCAAACTCAAGCTGTAGGCTCCGGCCCCTCAAGACTCGCTCGAGAAATGCAGATGCTTCTTGGGCGTAGCACTCGTCCTCATCCACATCCGGCGCACCGGCCTTCTCGGGCGTATCGGGACCAAGGAGGCGAATTTCCTCCCAAGCACTCGCTGTTTCATCACAGGCCACCGTCCTGAAGGTGTCCCCGTCGACAAAACACTCTGCACTGGCCCGCCGCGGCGCACCTTTGGTGTCAGGATCCGCCTCATCGTCGATGTCCAGGCACCACTCAGCATCAAACAGCTCCACGCGTTCTTCGAGCGTCGAGCAAGCCGTCTGCGTCATCAGGGCCAAGGTAAAGAGCGTGCGCATTGGATATGCTTAGCACCTGATCGCCCATGGTGGTACGATTGTGTCTCACGCCAGGCAGAGACTGTGTCCCTCAAACCCGACGATCAGGCGACGGACGAGATGCTGGTGCATCCGGACCAACCCACCGAAGAGACCGAGAACGACTCATGGGTCGTCTCTGCTCGTGGTGTGAGCAAGCGCTTCAACATCTACAAAAATGATCGCGGGCGCATGTTTGAGTTTTTTGGTCGCCGGACGCACCACCGCGAGCACTGGGCACTCAAGAACGTCGACTTCCAGGTCGAGCGGGGTCGAAGCTTCGGGATCATCGGTCCAAACGGCGCAGGTAAGTCAACCCTGCTCAAGCTCATCGGGGGCATCACCCGCCCGACCGAGGGCGAGATTCGTGTGAGGGCACAGCTCTCTACGCTCCTGGATCTGGGACTCGGCTTCCACCAAAACTTCTCTGGGCGAGAGAACATTCGCTTGAACTGTGCGCTTCTCGGGATGACCCCGTCACAGATCGAAGAGCGGATCCCAGCCATCATCAACTTCGCAGAACTCGGCGAGTTCATCGAGTATCCAGTGCGCACCTACTCAGCCGGAATGAACCTCCGGCTTGGGTTCTCGATTGCAGCGCACACGGATGCCGACGTCTTCCTCATCGATGAGGTGCTGGCGGTTGGAGACCAATACTTCCAGCGGCGCTGTATCGATAAGATCGAGGAATTCTTGGCGGCGGGTAAGACCATCATTCTGGTCAGCCATGACCTGCACTCCGTTCGCAGCCTGTGCGACGAAGTTCTGTGGATTGAAGAAGGACAGGTGCGCGCCTTCGGTCCAGCCAAACAAGTCGTCGAACGCTACGTCGATATTGAGCGAGAGCGGTCAGTCGGAGCCGAGGCACGCAAGGTACGCCCCTTTGTCGCTCCACTGAAGTCCATCCCCTCGCCCACCTACGAAGCGACCGTTGATGACCCGAAATTACGGGATGCCATCCTCGAGGCCGTTCGTGTGCATGACCTGCCTGAACTGGCGAGACAGCACACACCCACCGAGGCGTACGACGTGGTGGACGGCGACACCCCAATCGTCCAAGGAACAGGCGAGGTCCGAGTCCTTGACGTCAAGATCTTGGACGGCGATGGCCGGGAACGTGAGCGCTTTCAGACGGGCGAAGATCTCGTCGTCGCCGTCACGTTCAAGACCACGCAGCCCATCGACAACCCCATTTTCGGTGCCGCCATCTACAGAAGCGATGGTGTCTACGTCCATGGTCCGAACTCAAAGTGGGACAACGTGCTCGAGGGGACCTACCACGGCGTGTTTACGTATTTCATTCAGTGGAAGGACCTCTCACTCCTCGCTGGCCGCTACCGCCTCAGCATCGCGGTGTTCGATCAAGGACACCTCAAGCCCTTTGTGTGGCACAACCAACTGCACGACTTCGAGGTGGTGACGGAGATTGAAGACCACGGCATGGTTCTGATGGAGCATGCCTGGGGTCTCATCACACACTTGAAGACCTGAGCGATGGCACGCATCCTCCTCATCGGGCGCGGCCCTCTCCCCTCACCAGAAGCACCTCAACTCGGTTTCTCTCAGCTGCGCACGCAGGCCTTCATGGACGCGCTCATGGGTGCTGGTCATGACGTTCGCCTCGTCTCCCTTGTGGCTGAGGCAACATCGACGCACCTTGATGGCTGGTCAGGAGTTGTTGAGGTTCGAGAGGAAGGTGCAGGCTGGATAGCTCAAACTAAAGAGCTCGCCACAGGGGCTGAAATCGTCGTCAGCGCAGGCCCATACAATCCCGGTAGGCTCGCTGCAGCAGTGGCGGGTCAGCGACCCTTCTGGGCAGATGTCCCAGGAGATCCGAGTGCAGAGTTGGCTGCGCTCGCACGGGTGACACCCGGTGGTTTGAGCGAGGCACAAGTGGCTGCGGCCCACTCTGGCATGGTCGCCGTCCTCAGGAGGGCTGATGGCATCTCTGTCATTTCGGAGGCCCAGCGTCACGCCACTCTTGGCCAGCTGGGCCTGATCGGTCGACTGTTGAGCCAAGAGAGCACACCAGCGTTGTACACAGTGCCCATCAGCGGTGGCTTCGTCGAGAAGCATACCGACCCTACCGATACAGCGCCTGGCCTGGTGGTTGCGCTCGCAGGAGCCTTCAATCCATGGGTTGATGTCGATGGACTGATCGGCTGCCTGACCACCCTTCTCGCCCTTCGACCAGATGCACGGGTGGTCTGCACTGGGGGCGGCATACCCGGTTTCTTTGACGCCGGCTTTGAACGCTTCAGTGCGTGGGCCGCCACCCACAGTTCGCGTATCAGCGTTCACGGCTGGGTTCCTCACGCAGAGATGATGACCACGCTACGACAGGCACACATCGGGCTCAGCATGGACGCCGTGGGCCCTGAACCTGAGCTCGGAAGCCGCACTCGTCTCTTGCTTTACGCGGAACTCGGCCTCATACCAGCAACCACCATTCGATGTGATTTATCCAAGGAATGGGCGGCCGCAGACGCGTTAATCCCGCTGCCCTTTGGCGACCCCGCGGCAGCAGGCCGGCTCCTCGCTGAGACGGATGTTGACCCGACACTCGCCACCCGAGCGGCGGCTTTGTGCCCTGACCCTGCGACGGTGTGCGAGCCGATCGTCGAGTGGTGCCGCAACCCAATCCGATGCGCTGACTTTGCCTCGCCTGATGCTGCGCTCGCCACAGAACTCGATGCCGCTAAAGATCGCCTGGCGCAGATCTACGAGAGCCCGACTTGGAGCGCCATGAACCGGCTCCATGGCCTGGGACAGTCCGCCGCCAGTCGCTTCAAAGCGCGATCAGAGTGAAGGCCCAGCACATCTCTTCGTTTGTTCGCTCGCCGTAAGAGATGTCTTGTGGCTCATCGAAGAATTGGTCGGGGTTCTCTGCTGAGTTGTCCCATGTGCAGTCAAATCCGACCACATCTCCGCCTTCGACGCGCACCGGCTCCTTAAACATGTAGGTCAGCTGGTTGTCGAAGTCGTACTGATCAGAGCGAACAAGACACTGGCGCCCTTCCTCCGCAGTCTCTGCATACAGTTCGTACCCAGACCCCAGCACATGCATGTGTGGAAAGGCAGCGAGGACATCGAACGAGAAGAACCCTGGAATGGGGAAAGCGACACCGTCCGTATACGACTCCTCTCCAGCGGGGATGGTGAAGCTCGTGGTACCGAATGGGTACATCATCACCTGCCGGTCGACCTCAGTCGTGGTCCGAAAGGCGTAGCCGGATTGGTCCGCCACACCGACCAAGTCAGGACCGGACTGGAAGTAGTGCATCTGCATCACAAGACGGTCGTTGGGCCCGATCCGCATACCGTGACCCTCTGGAAACTCAATCGGTAGCGCCCCCGGTGCCCAACCAGACACCATGCCATTGACACCAACGACCATGCCGTCATCGATGCAGTCGTACCCCTCCGGACCGAGCTCTTCTTCAGGGATGCTGTCTGCGCTCTTGGTGAACAGGACGATGTGGTGAACCATCGCCTTTTGGTCAACGATGGGCGCCATGGCAGTCAGGTAGATGTTTTCGTCCACCTCGGGATCGATCACAAAGCATCGGTACTCATTCCCAGGATTTGATGCATCCTCGAAGAGCGGTACGTATGGCTCAGGCATCGTGAGGATCAGGTCAGCATCGGAGAGCTCCTCGTCGATGAACACCCGCTCAGGCGCGTCGGCTGCGTCGCCCATCTTCTTTCCACCATCAATCCACGCCTCAAACTGGTCACGCGCTTCCTGAGGCATCTGAAGGTGGTCCGCCCCCTCGTATTCTTTGCACTCCGGGTCGGAGACTGGCGGTGGCATCTGACCTGCATCAATCTTGGAGAGCATCACCTCAGCAAACAGCGAGACTGTCTCGGCGTCCTCGAAATCTCCGACCCCGAGGCCTCCATCGTAGTGGCATCGAACACAGTGGCGGTCCATGAGGGGCTGAACGTGGGCATACCAAGTCACGTCCGCATCCGCGTCCGCGTCCGCGTCCGCGTCGGCATCGGCGTCCGCGTCGGCATCGGCGTCTGCGTCTGCGTCTGAGTCTGCGTCGGCATCGGCGTCCGCATCATTGATGACTTCAGCCGACCCAGTGTCTTTATCCGAGTCACATGCAGTTCCAAGCACGCAAAAAGTAAGCACAAGCCATCGCACCATATCGCCTCCAGTATGGGACCTCTCATGCCACTCCGGCTGGCGGTCTACCGTCAACCAACCTACCCTGAACACATGGCATTCGCTCATCACAAACGCATGCGTCTCCGCCTGAGCGTCCTGATTTTTTGTGTTGTCGCGACCGGCTGCCGTGAATCAGTAGATAAAACGCGCGGAATGACGGACTCGGGATTTGTGGACGATGTCCTCGGCGGTGTCGATCTTGTCGCACACGATGGATGGGTTCAGCTGCCTGCCGACTCAGACCCGTTCCCTGAGCACCTCAACGACTCCCATGTCTGTGACCCTGACGGCATCCTCCCAGAGGATGGCGTACTGGAGGTGAACACAAATGATTGCGGCTATGCGGTTCTGGGGCAGCCAATCGCAGCGGACATCAAGGCCGGCGACTGGGTGGAGTTACTCATGTATCACTCTGCCCTGGCCTCGGTGGAGGCCCCAGCGGAGGGGCACTTTAGTCTCTGGATCGGTGACTCGGAGTTCTGGGGCAGGACCATCGATATTCCAGCCGCAGCGGAGATTTATCTCGTCCCGATTCAAGTCGATTGGTCGCTGGATGCCGGCTCAGAAGCACGCATCCACCTACACAATCACGGTGGAAACAGCTGGCGGGTGGCCTACCTCAAGCGCTACCGTGGCGAGCTTCCCCAGACGGGACGCTGACGATCAACGCTTGCGTGGGTCCGCGGCGCCATAAACCAGCCCACCGCTCCCGTGGACGACCTGAACCGACGAGAAGAACTCCATCTGCTTCACTGTGTGACCTTTCGACTCCAACACACGGATGGTGTCCGGGCTGGTGTGGGTATCCACGAACAGCAGGTCAGGTGCCCACTGGTGATGCATTCGAGGAACGCTCACGGCTTCGGCTGTGTCCATCCCAAAGTCGATGATGTTGAGAATCACTGCGAGCGTCGAGCTGATGATGAATGGGCCGCCAGATGCACCAACCACGATGCGCTCCTTGCCATCGGGTGAGATCAGAACCGTCGGACTCATGCTTGATAGTGGCCGAGCCCCCGGCGAGACGGCATTGGCCTCGCTGCCGACCAAGCCGTAGTGATTCGGAACTCCGGGGCGAGCGACGAAGTCATCCATCTCATTGTTCAGCAGAACCCCAGACATCGGCGCCACCACCCTGCTGGCAAAGCTGGTGTTGATGGTGGTCGTCAACGAGACCGACAATCCGTCCTTATCGAGGACGGAGATGTGCTGCGTACCCCCGTCAGTGCCAACATCAATGGCAGCACCGTAGTGCTGCTGCGGGTGCGTGCGATCGGGATCAAAGTCGTCGTGAACGACCTGGATACGCTCCGCAGAGAGCAACCGTGCGACTGGGATCTCCACGCGATCTGGGTCTCCCATGTAGCGCGCCCTATCAGCGAACCCGTGCTTCAGGGCCTCTGCGACCCGATGAATCATGGCTGCACTGTTGTGACCAAGCCCAGAGAGGTCATCCTTCTCAAGAACGCCCAACACCTGAGCCAGTACGACCCCGCCTGAGGATGGCGGCGGCATGCTGATGACCCGCCAGCCTCGATACTCGGCCAAGACCGGTGAGCGCCCCTTAACCTTGTAGGCCTTGAGATCTGCTGCGGTCAATACACCGCCGGCTCCCTGGGCGGCATCAGCGATGTCCTTGGCGATTGGACCGGCTCGAAAGGCCTCTGCACCACGCTGTCCGAACGCATGAATGGTCTGGGCGAGACGCTCGCGCCGGACCCGCTGTCCTCTCTGCGGGACATGCTCTGCCCCGAACAGTCCCTTGGATAGTGCCAAGGCATCGTCACCCGACCGCTGGATCGACTTCGCCAGATGCGCATGCACACTAAATCCATCCTGGGCCAGCTGTTCGGCAGGCGCCACCAGCTCAGCCAGGGGCACTGTCCCCCAGCGTGCATGCAGCTCAGCCAAGCCGAACCCTTCACCGGGAACACCCACCGCCAGCCCACCGATTCGGCTTGCATTCGCCTGTTCAGCCTGGACGTACATGTCCCGGTGCGCAGCCGCTGGCGCAGTCTCCCGAAAGTCGAGCACAGTCGCCTCACCATCTGGCGTGACAACCACAGCAAAACCACCCCCACCGAGACCACTTCCAGCCGGTTGCACGACGCCGACTGCGAGCGCCGTCGCAATCACGGCGTCGACGGCGTTCCCGCCGTTTCGCAAGACCTCATTACCGACCGCAGTTCCGAGACTGTGGTCTGACTGCACCAGACCGTACTCAGAGACGTCGGGTGCGGGCGCAGCACCGAGAAGCATCGCGACACACAGGCAGAGCGCGGCCCTTATAGGATTGCCCACAACCACCCCCAGATCATGGCCACCACGACCTGAAGCAGCCATAGCCTCCAGCCCACCTTTATGGCCCCTGCGGCAATGAGCGGGCCCAGACCACCAACGGCCACCCCGGCTGTCATCGGTGTGACCAGGAGTATCGAATCAAGGGACATTGATCGGTCGATGATGCCCTGACAAAAGACAGCCATCGCGAGTCCATCGGTGAGCGCAGAAAGCAGCGCAGTGACACCCACGAGCAAGGGGGCCGCCCAGTCTCCAAGAAGCTCAACAGAGAGCTCAAGTCCGAGTGCAGCCTGCTCAGCGGCACCTCCTCCAATCGCAAGGACTGCAAGCGCGAGCGCCGCCAACTGCCAGGCCGGCGTAGCCAACTCCAGCGGACGCTGTTCCTCCCGAGACCAGAAAACGAAGAGGCCGATACCTGCCGCGATGGCCCAGAGGGTCAGACCAGGAACACAAGCGGCCAAGATCACAGCCAGCAGGGCAGCATGATGGACGCTAAAGCGGCCGTCCCACGCGTGGACATCTTCAGCGCGAGGCCGGACAACCACAGCAAGAACGACAGCCAGGGGAACAATGGCGAGGGTCGCCGCGGGGTCCCCCTCCAAGAGGATCAACATCGCTGGGTCACCGAGACGACCAAGCATTGCGCCAGCAGCGGCAGTCAATGCCAGTCTTGCCGCCCCCTTGGGCGTCTTTGCTGACAGACTGAGCATTGTCGCTGCAGGCACCTCACCCATACCCGCACCCATCAGCAATGCGGTGAGCCAGGTTGGTCCGGGTAGGGTGACGGGCCCGACTGCACGCGCGGCCGAACCAAGCAGACACCACATGAGCAGCAAGATCAGTTGGTCGGTCATGCCAATTCCCAGAGGGAGAACCCACAGGTCTTCGACCATGACGATGCCCTTCGACCCTGCAACCGCAAACGCAGCCGCAACCAAAACCGCGGCCAACGGCAGACGCCAGCGCCCATGGCTCACAATACCGAGCAACAGCAGCGGCACCGTGGTCACGACAATGCCAACGATGGCCAAGCTCACGCGTCAGTCCTGTCCGCGCGAGCCACGACTGGGTTCTCGAGCGTGCCGACACCCTCAACCTCAACAACAACCACCTGCCCAGGTTGCAGTGGCCCCACCCCCATCGGTGTACCCGTGGCGATGAGGTCCCCTGGATTCAGGGTCATCACACTGGAGACAAAGCTGAGGATGGTGGGCACATCAAAGACCATATCGGCCGTATTTCCATCCTGTCGGAGTACACCGTCTACGAAGCAACGAATACGGGTATTGAAGGGGTCAATATCAGTTACAATTTTGGGCCCAGCGGGACAGAAGGTATCGAAGCCCTTCGCGCGAGAGAAGACGCCGTCGATCTTCTGGAAATCTCGCGCCGTCACATCATTCACTGCAGTGTATCCGGCCACATAATCCAAGGCTTCAGCAGCGCTGACCCGACACATGGTCTGGCCGATCACCACACCGAGCTCGGCTTCGTGGTCTACGCGGGTTGTCCCCGGTGGAATCTCGATCGCTGCACCCGGTCCGATGAGCGCAGTTGGAGGCATGAGAAACATCTTCGGTTGCGCAGGAATCGCACGCCCCATCTCCTCGATGTGACGCCGGTAGTTGCTGCCAATGCCAATGATCTTGCTGGGGTTCAGCACTGGTATCCGCCCTATGCTTTCGCGGCCGCTACAGCGGCGAGTAGCGCGTCACGGTCACGACAGACTGCACCGACCTGACCAACCGATAGAGAGGCCACACGGGCACCGAGGTCTCCACAGCGGGCAGCATCCCAACCGCGGGCCAGGCCATAGAGGTAGCCCGCAGCGTACGAGTCGCCTGCACCCGTGGTGTCAACAGCCTCAGTGGGGTGGATACCGACACGATGAATCCGCCCGCCGTGAGCAACGATTGATCCGCTCGATCCAGACTTCACGATGACGTGCTTAACGTCCTCCGAGAGACGCTTTGCCGCTTCCTCTGGCCCACACCCAAGGAGGGCATGGGCTTCATCCGCGTTCATGAAAACCACATCCGCAAATTCCTCGAGGATGTGATTGATGACATCTTTACAGGCGCCCACAACGAACGGATCGGCGACGTCGATGCTGATGCAGATCTCTTCTTGGTTGGCGATGGCTATGGCCTCCATGCAGCGGCTGGCCATTGGCTCTCCAAGGAGCAAGTATCCGGTGACATGCAGGATCCCAGCGTTCCGAATCTCCTCGTCAAAGGGATCCAGGCCTTCCATCGTGACGCTGGCCCCAAGATCCGTGAGCATCGTGCGCTCAGCATCGGCAGAAATCAGCGAAAGGCACTTACCCGTCTTGTGTGTCGAGCTTGTCTGCAGTGCGTGATGTCCGCAGGCGTCTTGGAGAGACGCAGTGTAGGCAGTACCCAGGCTGTCTTCTCCAACCCGACCAGCGTAGCTGACACTCGCGCCCATAAGGCCCATGGCTGCGATGGTGTTGGCACAACTTCCGCCAGAGGCCAGCTCTACGCCATGAATGGCAACATGGTCATGCGCAGCCTGCCACTGCGCGTCATCCACGGGCGTCATCTGCCCGCGCGCATATCCAAGCTCAGTGAGGACATCGTCACTCGGAAGCTGGACCAAAGCATCCATGATCGCATTGCCCAAGCCGACAACATCAAACTGTGTCACATCCCCTCCATAACCATCGCTAAGGTTCGATGGCCCGAGTAGCCAGATTTGCGACCATTGGCCACGGTACGCCAGTCGCCAGCTCGCTTGGACTATGGTGTGGAGATGAGGACTGCCCACATCCGAATCACAGCCGCGTGTTTCCTGAGCGCCATCGGTGTCTGGTGGTTCGCTCATGATGTGATGTGGTCCGATATCTGGATGGTCAGTCGAGAGGCGCAGTTCGGCTGGATTGCGTTGGCCGCCACCACGCTACTCGCAGAGTTCTTGATTCGGGCGCACCGGTGGCGTGTGCTTCTTCGACCGCTCGGTCATGACGTCCGCCTCACCGATCTCTGGTCAGCTACAGTCATTGGTGCGGCGGTCAACACCCTGGTGCCGCTCAGGGCGGGTGAGCTCGCAAAGCCCATGGTGGCTGCGCGCAGAACCGGACACAAGTTGAGCACCCTGTTCGCCACCAACGTCATGGAGCGAGTGTTCGACCTCCTTGGCATGGTGTCCATCTTGCTGATGATGGTGGTGGCTTTGCCAGGCGATCCTGGCAACAGTGAGCTTGTGGCAAACCTGCACCGCTATGGGAGCTTTGTCGGTATCGCCGCCATCACTGCGTTGGCCGTCTTCTTTGTGCTCGCGACCCGCAAATTGGCCGCCAGGCACATCTTTGAGAACATCCTTCGGTTCGCGCCACCGCCAGTTCGGCCACCATTCCTGAATCTGTTTGATGGCTTTGTGGCCGGACTGGGGTCCGCACAGAACCGAACAGCACTCATCCAAGCTGGACTGCTCTCTGTGGCCATGTGGCTGAATGGAGCCGTCGCCATCTGGTGCCTGTTCAAGGCCTTCGGCTTCAGCCTTCCGTTCGCGGCAGCTTGCTTTACTGGTGTCGCCATCGCACTCACCGTCGCCCTGCCTCAGGCTCCAGGCTTCATTGGTGTGTTTCACGTCGCCATCGAGAAGACGATGGTCCTGTGGGGCATACCCGACGCGGAGTCCAAGTCATTCGCCCTTGTGTTCTGGGGTGTGAGCTTCGTCCCAGTGACGCTGGTCGGACTGATTGCCATGTGGCGCGAGGGCTTGAGCATGTCCGACATCAAGTCTGTGGACGCTGGCGACACAACGGGCCCCAGTCAGTAGCTCAGGATGTGCCCCAGAGGCCAATGCAGTTCCCCTCGGGATCTTGGAACATGGCGAACGAGCCGACACCTTCGACGTCGGTCGGTGGAACAATGATCTCCGCCCCTGCTGCCCGGGCCTTGTCCACGGTCCCCAGGAGATCATCGACTGCCACGTAGACGGCGAGGTAGGGCCGCTGATGCTCATCCACTTGATGCAGACCCCCGTCTATGCCTGCTCCGGTACCAGTCCGGATGGCACCGATCGGCGCCGGCTCGTCAACCTCCCACCCAAGCACATCTTGGTAGAAGCGCTTGAGGGTGGCGGCATCGCGGCCACCGATCTGGAAGTGAATGACGGAGTTGCTCATTGTCCATGTGCCGTAATCGGAAGACTTCAAGGCGGCCACGACTCCAACACAGACCCGCAGATAGCGATTTTTTCCACAACCTAAGGTGCTGTTTTTATTGTGTTTTCGAAACTTATTGACAGGTCAATACACAGGCTAACGCTTAGGTTTAGGGGTCAAGGATCCGATTGGATAGAGTATGAACGCACTCGCCACATGCTCACGTTTGGTCCTGACCATGCTCATGCTCTCCGCCCTCGTGGACCTGTCCACACTCCTTGGAGAGCGCGTTGCAGCCATTACAGCCCCGACCACAGCAGTGGCCGTCTCCCCTGCCCTCCAGACTCGACGCGCGATGATGGGCAGGCTTGCTGACGCAAGGGCCATTTCATCCTCCGATCCTGTCCGCGCCGAAGACGACCTCATCGACATATTCGACGAGGCTCGCGACCCGCAGGTCCGGTCTGCAGCAGCCCTTCAACTCCTTGGCCTCGCCATCAATGACTGGCCGAGAGGGCACCAACAGTCCTTTCTCGCAGCAGTTTTCCCAGCCGCCATCGAGTCGGGTCGGCAGCACAGCTTGCCACCCAGCATCATCCTTGCTCAGGCAGCCTTGGAGAGCGGATGGGGCCGGTCTCGGCTTGCCACATCACACAACAATCTCTTCGGCATCAAGGCCAACGCCGCTCAACCAGGTGTGGAGTACCCGACCCTCGAGGCGAGCGCGGACGGTGTACAGATCATCCGCCAGCGTTTTCGCAGCTACGACTCAACCCATGCCAGCATTGCCGAGCATGGAGCCCTGTTGTCTGGGGATGACCGTTACCAAGAGGCAAGGGCAAGCCGGGGCAACTGGCGAACCTTCTTGGCGAAGCTGGCTCCAGTCTACGCAAGCGACCCACACTACGCCCGAAGCATCAGCCAGATCATCACACGCTACAAGCTTGATCGGTGGGATGAGCTGGCGAGCCGAGACGGTGACACGCTCCTGGCAGCGACCACTACTCGAGGAACACGGGGCCGTTTACCGCGTGGATAAAATCGACGACGATGTCGCCATCTCGTCCCCGAACACGCCGAAGCTCATGTCGCGCAATGGTCATGTCTGCCCAGTAGCCGGTGGCTTCGTCCATGTCGTTCCATCGATTGGGTGACACCGGAAGCCGCTGAAGTGCCTCGACTGGAATCACAAGACTCCCGTCTCGGTCCTCAGCAGATGTGATGAGCCTCGACACCAAGGTGAGCCCATTTGGATTCTTGAGATCCATATCAAAGACGGCCAACTCGACGGCCACGATGGTCGGACTCTGAGTGTCGGGTGCCGACGTCCAGGTCACCTCAAGGGGTACATTCAGATCGATCGGCCAGTACCCCATCGTCAGATCAGGGACGGTCGTCCAGAGGTCAAGCGGCGTCATGCCCAGCACGTAGCCGCGGTCCTTGGCCTTGCCGTCAGCATCACGGACCGAAACCGTGAATTCACCCGAGGCCATGTCCCCCGGCCCAACAAAGCCCGGTGGTACGAACCACCCGGACGCCTGGTCGTAGTTCATCCGTACCGTTGATTCTGTGCTCCGAACGATCCTGGGATCGTCCGGATCAACAAGAATGTCTGCGGACGACATACGGGCGGTGTCGCTGTAGATGGAGTCGCCATAGTCTTCCTCAAACTCAAACCCCAGCGTGAGGCTCGTGGCCCCAGAGGCGTCACCGTCGAGGGTCAGGCTGGTCTCGGTGGCGTCCTCGATGCCGAGCGTCACGAGGCTGCACTGTTCGTCATCCATGAGCATGGCCACGGGATCACGCCACTCTGTGATGGCATCGGCCCAGTAGTAGGTCTGCTCCAGCAGCACTCTACGCTCTGCAAGATCAGCCAGATCCCGCCCGAAATTACGCGCTTTACTCAGGACAATCGCTTCCTTGCTGCCGTGGGCACTGAACACAAGCGGCACGGCTGGTGGCACGCGGTCCCCGGGTCCAAGCACCCGCACTTCTCCGAGGGCGGGCAGTTCAGATAGCGGGAGGATTCCGGCTGTCTCCGCCGCAAACCCAGGCTGAGGTCCGACCCCCACCCATGCCTCGGCGCTGGCGTAGCCCATGTCCGCACCGCACCAACCATAAGGGTATTCCTCGCCATCCTCATAGACGCCCCAGGCCTCAATCGGACAATCGAGTCGAAGCATGCTGACGCTCTGGGTCTCTTCGGCGACGAAATCAGAGATGGAGGTGGTCACGCGCAGCACAGACTCAGCAGTCGACGCCCCTTTACCCGTAACAACCGAGACAGCTACGGCTTCAGGACCGGGGGGCAGGTCGGGAAGACGAACCTGTACGGCACGGTCATCGACGCTCACAATCTCCGCATTTCGCCCACCGACCACAACTGTGGTGGTGTTCGAAAGCTGACGACCTTCGATGGTGACAGTCTGACCACCGGCGCGCCCCTCGACCACCTCGGGGTCGACTCCACGCACGATTGGATACGACGTCCTGTCAGGCCAGTAGTCCCCATAGGGAGCCATTGAGCATCCGAGCAACCACAAAATCATGGGCGCTCCAATCGGGTGACGAGCACGTCCATGGCGCGCACCCGAACAGGCTCCGACCCGACCCGCTTTCCATTCCAAGTCAGCACGTCCTGTACCACCGCTTGGCTCTCATTCATGCGGGCGACCGATAGGGTCGCACCACGAATGTCGTCCCAGTCGACCATCGTCCAGACACCCGCCAAGTCTTCCGGCGCGATAACGAACTCGCCATCATCCTGCGCATCGCAGGCCAGCTCAGCGAGAACATTCGCTCCTGACCCATCTTGGGCAATACATTGCCCTGCCTCGCAACCAAAGCCCTCGTCACAGTCGGCAGTGCAATCGCATGCCCCCTCACTGCCTCCGCCCAGCAGCCGCACAACAAGCGTGACTGACCCTTGGGAGACAGACGGAGTCCATGTCACTTCCATGGGCTCAGCGAAGGGTCCGATGAAGCGAACGTCATCGTCCTCCCCCGTCCATTCACCCAATCGCGAGTAGCCGTGGTTGGGCGCGCGAACCGTCGCACCGTTCACCGCGACTCCCGAGAGTGGCTCTGGTATCTGGATCGAACCATCTGAGAGCGGATACGGGATGGATCCCACCGTCGACTCCGCTGGGACGACAGTCCCTGGGAAGGTCACGGACCAGCTGGACCCCGGCGTCCACGTGTCAGGAAGGTCGGGATGACCCTGAACATCGGGCAGCAACTGATATCCGTAGCCCACGTACCAGCTCTCACCCGAGGGGCGCGGATGCGCTGGCGGATCTCGCTCGAGGCTGATGTGAGTCGCGATGGGACTCGAGAGACGCACGCGGTCACCTACATCCACATATTCAACAGGCCCGACATCCTTGGGAGGACCACGAACCACGCAGGTGTCACTCGTGGATGGGCCCGGGCTGAGGAAGGCGGATGTGCGATCGTACGCACTCACCGCGGGGTACCCGAAGTGCGCCGCACCCATGACGAAGCTCATCCCATCCGCCCTGGGCGCATCACCAAAGACACCAGTGAGACCGTAGCCGATGTTTGAACCCCAGAGTCTGAAGCGGGCGATCTCCACCCTCCCTGACATGGGCGATGGAGGTGCTTGAATGTCTTGGAGTCGGGTTCCAGCGCCATGCAAACGGACTGGGTAGTCGTCTGTAGGACGGTCGCATGCGGTCAGAAGCAGCAGCAAAGTCAGCATCTCACCACCCCGTCCCAATGCCGATGTACAGCCGCACGGTGGGCTCCTCAATTTCGCCCGACAGCTCTGTTGCGGCGTCTCTCGCTAAGGAGGACTGGATGAGGTCTGCATTGACATCACCGTAGCCCGCAACCCGCTCAAACCCGTAGGCAACACGGACGAACGAGTCCCAATCAAAGTCGTTCCAGATGAAGCTTCGGATTCGCAACTCGGCGCCGATGTCCTGGAGCAAATAGTGAGGTTCTCCGGGTGGACTATTCTTGGAGGCGAAATCCTTGAAGGGAACCTCTCGACGAACGACACCCGAGCCACGGTCAGGAACGACGCTGTACCCCTCGACATGGCGGTCTCCCTCGACACGGAAAGACCAGAGGTTCCCCAGCGTCCCAAAGAACTGCAGGTACATGGACTCTGTGTAGATGGGCCCAGCACGGAAGTTTAGGTTGCGAGCAAGGGGAAACCGGTAGGTTGCATTTGCAATGAGCATCGTCTCCCCTGTGAGACTCGCCCCTTCGTAGCCAGAGAACTGGACGTTGTTCCCGACAGTGCCATTGCCCCAGTGGTAGGGGTGACGGCCACCAGCCATGAACTCATCCCAACCCATGACATTTCGGTCAATCCATCCGCCCTCGAGATCGAGCTGGAGCGTGCCACGCTCGAAGAGACCCCACAGCGTGAGCGGGATGTACTCGGTGTAAGAACCCGTGATCTGGTTGTAGCGGTAGCTGTCGAGCAGCTGCCCGTCGTCGTAGACCGCTCCAGCAATCTCCGGGTCCACCAGCCACGTCCATCGATGGTTGTAGTCGAAGTAGATTCGCCGTCCACCGCGTGGATTGATCCATTGATCGCCGGAGTAGTCTGACCAGGGCGACCATTCAAAGAAGAGACCGACGCCCGCATGGTACGTGAATGGTGTCCAGCGCCCGCCGTCTCCAGCATCGCGAAAGGCATAACGAGAGCCGTCCACACCGACCCCCATCCACAGCGCGTTCGAGGCCACGTAGCTGGCATACAGCCATGCATCGTCGCTGGCCTGCTCAAACTTGAGGTCCACCACGGTCATCTCGGGAGTCTCTGGGATCCCGTCCTCGTCCGTGCCGTACCCGTAGTGACCCTTGTATGTGTACCGCATGTACCCAATGTT
>Ga0115012_10000164_pt1 | contig 38815 bp, 35 predicted proteins | sample TroAtlMetagenome_FD_88706 | JGI IMG/M metagenome (GOLD analysis project Ga0115012, IMG submission 88706) | Marine eukaryotic phytoplankton communities from Atlantic Ocean - Tropical Atlantic ANT10 Metagenome | ecosystem: Environmental > Aquatic > Marine > Oceanic | place: Tropical Atlantic... | reverse complement strand
TTCTCTCCCTCACCAATGATGACAACTCCGTCCATATTTACGCTACGCAGGACAAATCTCATTGCATTTACTGCGGCATCATCTGCGCCTTCTTTGTCTCCTCTTCCCATCCATCTGGCAGCAGCCATAGCAGCAGCTTCAGTTACTCTTACTAGCTCCATGGCGAGATTTCGATCAGGTGATTTTGCTTCACTCATAACTACTCCAAATTCGTATTATTCAAACGCTACATCCGGTCTGGCCACAAAGCGAAGTATTACAGCGGAAACATCGCTTTTTCTCGATATTCACGTCTCAATACGTTGAAGAAAGACAATCCCATCTAATCTAAAACCATGCTGTTAGCAGAACTTGAAATCTTTCATTCAAGAACAAATGCTCCAACTCGTCGAGTAGCACTCGGGTACACCTATCTTCCAATACAGAAAGGGTCGGGGAACGGAGCGGTTTTGCTTGCTGGAATAGTAGCGCGGTTTATTCCCAGTATTGATGAGGATTTTTATGATGACTACAAGAAGTTGCTTTATCAACTTCAACGTGGGGAAAGAATTTCGCAACCGCGTCTACGTCATAGATTTCAAGAAGATAAAATCGGACTCGCCCGAACTGTTCATCAGCTACGAGAATTCGAAGGAAAGTATAGGTTTATATTTGAATTGAATGAAGCAGCAGCCGAGCAGAACATTCTCGCTGCGGCTTATTCAATCAGTCAGTTCCCTTACAAAGACCGACCGGCTGTTGTCAACCTAATGCAAAAGGCTGTTAAGTGGAGAGGTGAGGTAGGGACTGATTTCATTTCTTACTTATTGAGTCGTCATGATAAATTTGTTGCAGATTTAGGGCATGAAAGTTCGGAGAATTGGGCATTGCAAGTTCTAGGCATTTCAAATACAAACCCCGATGACGAAGAGGTAAAAAAACAGTTTCGAAAACTGCTACGCTCCACTCACCCTGATACCGGCGATGATGACATTAAGGTTGACGTTGCGAAAAGAATACAAGAGTTAACCGAAGCGAGAAGAATATTACTCCGATAATGAAACAGCTGAAGAATCTATGAAACCCAGAGGAATTGTTCTTTTCCATGGTGCGGGGGGTAATAGGGATCACCCTGTTTTTCTTGCAATTGAGCGACAAAGCAAAATTCCAGTCCTCAGGCATAATTTCTCCTACCGGGAAGTAAGTGCCAAACGACCCCCGCCAAGAATAGAAAAAATCGTGAAAGAAATCGGTCAAGTATCTAATGATTTCGCAGAGGCAAATGGAATTCCCCAAAGCAGTTTAGTGCTCGGAGGAAGATCATTCGGCGGCAGAGCTGCTTCTGTGGCCATAGCAGAAGGTTTGCCGTCCAGAGCTCTCGCCCTCTTGAGTTATCCCTTACATCCCCCAGGGAAAGTGGAATCTCTTCGAGTCAGCCACCTGTATAGGATACGCCGGCCGACAATCTTTATATCTGGGGACAAAGACCCGTTTGGTTCACCAGAGTTGCTTGAACAATATGCCCGAAAAATACCTTCTGAAGTTAGATTCCATATTCTTGAAAGGCAAAATCATGACCCCAAAGATCAAGAAACAGTTGCTTGCTTAGTGACTAAATGGGTAGATACGCTCCGTTAAGGTCTATCGTCAGGGTTAAGGTCTTCAAGTTCTTGATTAGCAGATTCCGGAAAGAAAAAATACACAATCAAAACAACCAGTAAAGGACCAATTGCCAATATCGCAAAGGCGTCCCTAAAGCTATTAAACCGCTCGGAGAGGTCCCCACATATCAACAGCCCGAAAGCGCTACCGGCCACAGCCGTAAGTGATAAAAGACCGCTAGCCTGACCGCGTCGCCCCGTCCCGAACATCTCCGCACTATAGACACCTAAAGATGGTCCGGCTCCAGCCGAAATGATTCCTGCACTCATCGTAATTAGCCACATGCCAAAGCCAGCGATGCTATAACTTAGTACCGTCAGAATCGTTCCTATACCTACTGCAATCATGGCCACAGGCTTCCTTCCTTTTAAATCTGAAACTTTTGAAGCTATACCCACTCCAATAATTTGAGGCGTATAGGCAGTCAATAAGAAAAGAGATATTTTCGCAGCACTAAAATTTCGCTCATCTCTAAGGAACTCATTTCTAAATTGGCTCGCAGGCGAAACAAATAAGAAAAGTAGAAAAGCAACTGATGCGAGAAAGAGAACACGTTTCACAATGATCCTTTGTTTTTTCCCACTATCAAATTTACGGTGTTCAATATGGGCTACGAAGCGTTTACTTTCTTCAAGGTGGAGATTGATCCAGCGAATAACTGGAAAAAATATTAGTGCAACTGCGAAAAGCAACCTCCAACCCTTCATATGAAGATCAGCCAGAAATAAGATCCAAACTGGTATACCAGCCCCCAAACCTGCTGATAATGTCAGAAGACCTGCAATGTAAGCGCGGCTACCTTTCGGGGCAACTTCAGCTGCCATGATCCCTATTAAGATACTGATAGAAGTAGCAAAGCCTCGAGCAAATGATTGGGTAACTCCTAACGTCCATAGATTCGGGGATAGCGCGCTCAAAACCGCTAGAAAACAGCCTCCATATAATGAGAATTCCAGCAATTTCTTCCTTCCGCGATTATCGGCTAATGCGGTAATAAAGACTGTGAGCAAAACACCTATCCGAACAGTAGCCAAAAGAATCCCTTGTGCTCTATCTCCCGCTTCAAACTCCTCAGCGGCAAACGTAGCAGTTTGCCCGATCAGTGCACCTAAAAAGCCAGTAACAATTGCAGCAACGCAAAGTAAACTTACCGTTTGTGACGTCAGAGAATCAAAACGGTTAGGGGGCGCCCACCAGACGCTAAAATTCTTCGAGGAATTAGAATTCTTTAAAGCCCGTTTCATCGGAAAGTGAAGTAAGTAACGCCAAAAGGGTGCCGATATTTTGTATGAGAATGTTTCTGTTACTTCACAATCCGATGTCTTCACATTAACATCTACCGTGCGTTGGTAGCTTATAAAGGGCCCATCGGCTAATTTGAAGATTCCAGGCTCTGCTTCGTATTCGCTAAACAAAGAATTAGAACGAGCACAGACGATTCCTTCTAGCTCCTCGTGCTTTACCGAACGTTTGTGTCTGAATATAGTCATCGTTATTTGATTAAACAGCTTTTCGCTTGGGATCGCACTTTTGAGGAAACGATAATTACACGTAGCATAATTGAATAATGGATCGCATTATTGTTAAACCAAGCGGGTCTCTCTACGGAGATGTCAAGATAAATGGAGCTAAAAACTCTGCGCTTAAAATAATGGCGGCTTGTTCGTTGGCAGAAGGTACTTTTCATCTCATGAATGTTCCTAATATTACTGATGTCAGATTGATGTCTGAGCTACTAGTTTCACTTGGAATGACGGTAAGAGGTACAGATACGAATTCAATTGAAATCACAAACCCAGGGAACCTGACAGCAGAAGCCCCTTATGAGCTGGTCGAAAAGATGAGGGCCTCCATAGTCGTATTAGGGCCCTTACTTGCGAGGTATGGAAAAGCCAGGGTTGCACTACCGGGTGGGGATGATTTTGGCCCAAGACCGATTGATATGCATTTAAGGGGTCTTGAAATGCTAGGTGCAAGGTTTGCATCGGAACATGGATACATTGACGGTCATTGTGAGAGATTGCGGGGCAGTCGCATTGTCTTAGAGTTCCCCAGCGTTGGTGCAACAGAGAATATTATGATGGCTGCTGTCTTGGCAGATGGTACAACGATTATAGAAAATGCAGCACGTGAGCCAGAGATAGCTGATCTAGCTTCTTTTCTTAATCGCATGGGAGGTAGCGTCTTAGGGGCTGGAACGTCAACGATTGTAATTGAAGGTGTGGAGAAACTCGGAGCCGTGGAACACACCATAGTTCCTGACAGGATCGAAGCAGCGACATATCTCGCAGCTGTCGGTATCGCAGGAGGCGAAATTAACCTAATCGGGGCGAGGTCAGATCACATGGATATGCTTTGCCAAAAAGTAGGCGAGATGGGAATGCGAATATCTGCTGATTCCAATGGACTGTGGGTAATGGCTAATAAATCGTTAAAAGCAGTTGATCTAGCGACCCTTCCGTATCCGGGTATCGCTACAGACTACAAACCGTTTCTTGTGGCGATGCTTGCGGTCTCTGAAGGTGTCGGCATCGTAACAGAAAATTTATTCAGCGGACGGTTTAGATATATAGATGAATTGATTCGAATGGGTGCTGATATTCGAACAGAAGGTCATCATGCAGTTATTCGAGGCGTCAAGAATTTATCAGGGGCTCCGGTGCGTGCTCATGATATAAGAGCAGGGGCAGCGTTAGTGGTGGCGGCTTTGCGTGCGCAGGGACAAACAGAGATACGTGATCCATCCCATATAGATAGGGGCTACGAAAATCTGGTTGATAATCTAAGTAGTCTTGGGGCGGATATTACTAGAGAGAGCTAGATTCAATTTCGTTTGGCCCTTTTATTTGCAAGTTTCAACAAGCAGAAGAGGAGAATAATCGGAGCGACGACCATCAAGATCTCATCCCAACCTCCTTGATGTGCCAATAAGTTAGAAAACATACTGTGCGACTTTACACGCATAGGTATTGAAAACTAAATCAGATGAAAAATTTCTCACAAAGCAGACCTACAGTGACCCCTCAACCTGTTCCTTGAGCAACTTTAAGTTCTTTCTCCAGATCAAAGCTAATAGACGAGTTCCTACGGGGTTACGGAGTGGTCCCCCCATCCAATAAGGGAAGTGCAGAGTCTCTTCCCATGTAAAGAGGGTTTTATTGCCTTTAGTTTCCATTAAAGAAAATCGGCCAGTTCCAGTTACTAGACCCTCATGACTAACGCCCATTAACTCCTCGTCAACCCACTCAGTAATTTCCATTTTGTCCTTAAGTCTGAAAGGTCCCACCTTTGTTGCGCAATCAAACATAGTTCCAACACCACTCTGTTTCTCAGTAAGAAAGTCAATACGTTCAGCATCTTTCATCCAATTGACGTGATCGCTAATATCTTTCACGACATCCCAAACTTGTTTTCGGGACGCTGCTATCTCAATACTGACGCATATAGTTGCCATGTGTAAACCTTAGTTGAACGAATAATAACCCAGTCAGAATTATTTAGTGATTTACGACACAGTGACGTTATCTTCTTTTTTTCAGTATTCTTAACATGTGACAGGCGAAACAATTTATATGGATAATGCTGCTTCTGCTCCCATCAGGGATGAAGTCATTGAAGCGATGCTTCCAGTGCTGAAAGAAAACTATGCGAACCCATCTGGATCACATTTAATGGCGCGAAAAGCTCTTCGTTTAATTGATGATGCTCGTGACGACTTAGCAGATGTTCTTGGATGCAAAGCACAAGATATTATCTTTACTTCAGGGGGTACTGAGTCGGATAACCTGGCTATCTTCGGAGTCCACTCAACATTAGGTGGCACTGTGGTTTGTTCTGCTACAGAACATCACGCTGTACTTGAGCCCACAATGTCTGTAGGTGGCAAAGTTGTAAATGTAGAACGAAACGGAGCCTTAGACCTAAATCATCTCGCTGACATGATCAATGATGAAACAACATTAGTCTCAATCGGTTTGGTAAACGGAGAAACAGGAGTAATCCAAGACCTCAAAACAATCGCTTCTATCATAAAAGAAGCATCACCAAAGGCTCTGATACACACAGATGCTGTGCAAGCAGTTCCATGGCTGGACATGCAAATAGCTGCAGAATGTGCAGACCTGATTAGCGTAGCAGCACATAAATTTGGGGGGCCAAAAGGTGTAGGGGCATTAATAGTTAAAGACCAAACAAAAGTTTCGTCGCTGCAGTTAGGAGGGGGTCAAGAAAAGGGTCTCAGAAGTGGAACTCACAATACGCCAGGAATAGTTGGCATGGCTGCCGCAGCAAGGGTTACTGCCGACACAAAAGAAGCAGATATCGCAAGAGTCGCTTCACTAAGGAACAATCTTGCTAGTTCCCTTCTAGAAATTAGTAATACTTTCGAGACAGGAGTTCGCTCAAATGGAGATGGAAGTGTTGACCGGACGAACAAAGTAGCAGGATCTTGCCACCTTTGCTTTGCTGATATAGAAAGCGAAGCTTTGCTTTTCCTATTAGAACAATCAGGTGTATTCGCATCGGCGGCATCATCATGCTCAAGTGGTGCACAGGAACCCTCTCATGTTTTGGCTGCAATGGGTTATCAACGTGAGCTTGCAAGGGGTTCGTTACGGCTGTCTTTAGGATATAGGAGTACTCAAAATGATGTTGATAGAGTACTGGAAATACTGCCAAACGCGATACAGAGATTACGGAGCTTAGGATCATGAAAGGTAAGAGGAAAATTCTTGTAGCAATGTCTGGAGGTGTTGACTCTTCAGTTGCAGCAGCTGTGCTTCTTGATAAGGGATATGAAGTCGTCGGAGTGACGATGAAATTATGGGGCGGCACTTCTGATACTGGATGTTGCTCAGTCTCCGATGTAATTGATGCACGAAGAGTAGCTGACCAATTAGGGATACAGCATCACGTCTTTAATTTTGGTGATGAGTTTGATACTCATGTAGTGGATCCATACGTTGAAGCCCATAAAGTAGGTGCAACACCAAATCCATGTATTGAATGCAATAGGCATGTTAAATTTGACAAGCTTTTTCGTCGAGCCACCGCTCTTGGTTTTGAGCTAATAGCTACCGGGCATCATGCTCAGATTATCCAACAGCCTGAAGGTTTTCGTCTTAGTAGATCAGTGGACCTGAGGAAAGACCAGTCATATGTTTTGCATATGCTTAGCGAGAAGCAACTTGCTCGGCTTCAACTACCGATAGGTAATCTCACGAAAGATCAAGTCAGAGAGATAGCAGCGTCGCTATCATTACAAACTGCTGGAAAGGCCGATAGTCAAGATGTCTGCTTTATCAGTAGGACAAAAGGTGGGAGACAGCGATTTCTGGAGCAGCATATGACGATGACGCCAGGACAAGTGGTTGACTCTGAAGGGAACAGCATCTCTAACGTGCCTGCAGTGCAGATGGTAACAATAGGTCAGCGCAAAGGTTTAGGCATTTCAGGGGAAGGCGAGCCTCGGTATGCGGTTGATGTAAACGTAGAATCTGCCACCGTAACTGTGGGTCCCAAATCGGACCTTTACTATGACGAGACACCAATTACTGATATCCAATGGATTGGGGAACCGATTACTGATGCGCTTGACATTCAAACAAGCGCTCACGGTCATACAGCTCGAGCAAAAATTGCAGATAAAATCTGTTGGGAAAAGCCGCACAAAAAAGTAGCCTCAGGTCAATCAGCTGTGTTCTATGAGGAAGGCACGGTCGTGGGGTCTGGAATCGTTAGCAAATTATAAAAAGCCGATATTGCGCGATGATGCCTCTTCTAGAGTTGCTGGAAGCAAAGAAGGGCTTACTAAAAATGAAGTTACTTCACGAACCTCTGGAGGGGCGAGCGGGTTCATTTGTAGGGTTAAACCGGCAGGCTCATACAACTCGACTACTAAACTCATTCCAATGCTTGACATCGTGAGATCAAGTCCATCGGTTGAAACTAACGCAGGGCCGATACCTTTAATCATTGATTTTCTAATAAGGAAAGGGTCAGCAAGAACCATATTGTCGTGTAAGACAATCCCAGCTGGCACAAACACGAGCCACCTCTGCGAAAGCGCTGATAAAGAGCGGTAAGAAAAGTAACTCAACCCGGAGCCTATCGTAAAGACAACAAATCCAAAAACATATTTTTGTGAAGATAGAAGAATGATTGAGAAAATTAAACTAGAAGCGATAACTATCCAAGCCAAAGGGACGGGGCCGAGTAGCAAGGGGCCAGGAGCCCTCAGAGGTATGCGGACTTCATCTCCATATGCTGACCCATTGATAAACCAAAACCCAATTGACGGCAAAAGACTTATCGAGAGGCAGATAGCAGAGCAAAAGAGCAGCAAAATAGAAGAAGCGCTCATTTCTGCTTCTATAGAGCTCCAAATAGAAGCCACTACAGAAATAGGCACTACGACTCTATAAACGGTGAGTAGACTGGCACTAGGAATTAACGAAATCAAGAGAACGATGGACCAGAGGATCCATAAACTTAGAGCAACAGTGACTTGAATAGATTCACTTTCGCCACTGAGAGCGGAACCAAAGACTTCATACCCCAATAAAGGAATCGGAATCCATGCCAAACGAAATGCATATATCCAAGAATTCTTCTTCACATATAGAATTTTCGCAGTATGCGGGGTTCATTGCTAATCCTTACGCCGAGATAACTGGAAATTTACTACTGTGACAGACGACGATTTATTACGCATCCAGGAGTTAAGAACTGAAATTAGGAAGCACAACGTTGCCTATTACGATTCGGACAGCCCCTCAATAAGTGACGAAGAATGGGACTATCTGATGAGGGAACTAAGAAACCTCGAAGCAAAATACCCTGAATCATACGATCCTGCATCGCCTACCGAAAATGTCGGCGGCACCCCTTCACAGATCTTTGCTCCAGTGGAACACTCAGTTCCAATGATGTCTTTAGATAACGCGTTTGATGACTCAGAACTTGACCAGTGGATCAAAAAAATTGAGCGGAGATTAGAAAGCAGTTCCGGTATCAGTGAATTTTGTTGCGAACTAAAGTTTGATGGACTAGCAATTTCAATTCGTTACGAAGATGGGAAGCTAGTTCAGGCAGCTACAAGAGGCGATGGATCTATCGGTGAAGACGTAACCCATAATGTATTAACTATTAGAGATATACCAAAATATATTAAAGGTGCACCGCAAGTTATGGAAGTTCGTGGCGAAGTGTACCTTCGAATCAGTGAATTTGAGAAACTTAATAAGAAAGCAGAGCAGTTAGGCGAAAAGGCCTATGTTAACCCTCGGAATGCTGCAGCAGGTTCAATACGTCAAAAGAATTCAGCAGTGGCTGCACAGCGGAATTTATCCTTTTGGGCCTACCAAATAGGTCGGATATCTGGCGGACCTGTTCTTGAGTCACATTTTGGGACACTCAAATACCTGAGGTCGCTCGGGCTTCCCGTGAACAAAAATGCACAAAAGGTTACAACAGGGGAGGAGGGACTTAGAGCGTATATAAATGAGTACAGGCAAAAGAAATCTAGCTTTGACTATGAATTTGATGGGATAGTCATAAAGGTTGACTCATTGCAGATTCAAGAAGAATTAGGTGCAACAGCAAAAGCCCCTAGATGGGCGTTGGCATTTAAATTGCCACCAGAAGAACAGACAACCAAACTACTAGATATTGAAGTCTCAATCGGGGCTGCTGGATCTGCAACGCCATTTGCAGTACTTGAACCAGTGTTTGTTGGTGGAGTAACAGTCTCCACTGCAACATTGCATAATTCAGACCAGGTTAGGGAAAAAGATGTTCGCCCTGGAGACACAGTCATCGTTAGAAGAGCTGGCGAAGTAATCCCAGAAGTCGTGGGCCCTGTTCTCGATAAACGCCCCATTGACCTCCCCCAATGGAAGTTCCCTAAAAGTTGCCCATCATGTGGCGCTGATCTAAGTCGCCCTGAAGGTGAAGCAAGACATAGATGTACCAATTATTTCTGCCCGCGACAAGTTAGAGGCAGAGTAGAACACTTCGCACAAAGAACAGCTATGGATATCGAGCATCTAGGGGAGCAAACAATTGACCTCTTTGTTACTGAGGGGCTAATGAACGATGTCGGAGACTTATACACGCTTGATTTCCAAAAGATTCAATCATTTGAAGGTTTTGGGGAAACATCTGTGAATAATCTTCAGCGAGCTATTGAATCTTCAAAGTCAAAGACACTTGGGAATCTGATTTTTGGACTTTCAATTCCACACGTCGGAAGAACCAACGCAGACCTACTTGCTGTGTCATTTAGGTACCTCGATTCGATAATTGAGGCATCACTTGACGAGCTGGAGGCGATAGAGGGACTTGGTCCGGTAATTGCGAGTAGTGTGTTTAACTATTTCAGAGAACCAAAACATAGGGCAATGATTGAAAAGTTTAGATCCGCGGGTGTTAATTTCGAAGGTCCTGGCACTGAACAAACTGATAATACTCTTGAAGGAAAGGTGATTGTCGTGACAGGAACCTTGGAGGGTTTCACGAGGGATCAAATCGCAGAGGCAATTACATCAAGAGGAGGTAAATCTCCAGGAAGTGTGTCAGGGAAAACATCGGCTCTTGTTGTGGGGAGCAACCCAGGAGGATCTAAATTAAAGAAGGCAGAGGAGTTGGGAATTCCTATTCTGGACGAGATTGGGTTTCAAAATCTCCTTATCTCAGGGGAAATAGACAAATAATGGGGGAGTCAGGCTTTGAATGCATTCTTTGGGATTTTGGTGGGGTTTTTACAGGCTCGCCCTTCTACTCAACTGACATTTATGCTGGTCACCTAGGAGTAAAACCTCAACAGCTTATTGAATTAGTTTTAGGTTATGGCTTAGAAGATGGTGATCACCATTGGCACCGACTTGAACGAGGTGAGATAACAATGGTAGAAGCTCTTGAAGAAATAAAAGTTCTAACTAGTGCCAGTGGGATTCAGGGTTTTGGCATTAGAGATTTCTTTAAATCAATGGGAGGCGAAAACGATAGCACTGAAGAAATGTTTGATGCTGTTCGGCGATACAAAGATTTAGGAATAAGCCAGTTCATCCTTTCAAATAATATTCGTGAATTCAGTTCATCATGGAAATCAATGCTGCCAAAGAATGTATTTGATGGCATCATTGACAGTTCCGAAGTCGGGATACGTAAGCCAGACCCGGAAATATTTACGTTGGCACTCCAAATTGCTAACAAGTCAGCAGCTAAGACGATATTCCTTGATGACTATTTAGAGCACGTTCATGTGGCTGAAGAATTAGGTATCAAAAGCATACACGTAGGGCCTAACCCATTAGATGCAGTTAAGCAACTTGATAAGTTGCTATTGATTCCAAACTGACTACAGGGCAGTAAAGCACCACTCAATCGTTGATCTGGCAGTCGCATCTGAGAGAGGCCAATACACTGCAACAACGCAGTTTCTATCACCTTGTAACTCCGGCACTGCTCTTCCCTCAAGGGGCTGGTACAGGAACCGGTTTAATGTTGAGCCAAACGTACCGCTGGTCTGAGCGCTTTCTCTGGGGTTCTCCAAGTCTCGCAACACATTTATTTGATCAGGGGGAATAGCAACCCCATTAATTGTGAGCTCTGCCTCGTAACCGGCAATTAAATCAATGCCTATTGATGTTTGTCTAAGTACTTCTGCATCTGGTTCGGGGAACAATGCCTCTATCACTGGGTTCCCCTCTACGCGTATGTCAGTACTTCCGCTATTTGACAACGCAAAGCCTAAAATGACTCCCGTAATTCCAACGGTAACCAAAGCAGGTCCAAGAATCCTTGAAAACAAGCTACGCTGTGGCGCTTCCTTTTCTGTCATATCATCATTCTGCCAGATTAAATCCCATGACTGCAATCAGATGGGATATGCAAATCGTCACAAGACCAATACGATCTAAATGTGGAATCATCAACGCATTTACATGCTGGGAAAGTTATTAACAGTCGTTACCGACTGATAACTCCATTTGGAAGTGGAACTTTAACACAGGTATACCTTGCCGATGATATACGTGTAAGGAAGCAAACGATTGTTAAGGTATTTGACGGCACGAGTCGCAGTGGAAACGATTTTCAGAAAAGTCTCCAAGATCTTGCACGAACGAGCCACCCAAACCTCATCAAAATCCTCGATTGGGGCACAGGCGAGGCCCCTTATATCGTCACTGAATATTTAGCAGGCGGAGATCTACGAGCAATGCTGCAACGAGACTCATCGCTTTCCGTTGCGCAAATAACACTTATCATGATCGAAATATTGAAGGGAACTAATTATCTCCATGAGCGAGGGAAAGTTCATGGCGGGCTGAAACCTGAAAACGTTATCTTCAATTTAAACGGCGACCTAAAGTTATCCGATACTGGTATACGGAGCATAAGTGCAACACATTTCTCATCGGAACTGTTTACTGATGGCCCCTATGTATCACCAGAATTAATTCAAGGTGAGCCACTTAGCCCGGCTGCAGATGTCTATGCCATTGCGGCGATTTTCAGAGAATTGATAGATACAAAGCTTCCTGAAGTCAGAAATAATGGCGAGGCACAAGAAATAGATTCAGAACTTCTGCAAGAGTTAGAGGCCGTATTTGCAAGCGCACTATCAGCAAAAGCTTCTGAACGACCCACTGCTAGTTCTTTATTAAAGATTTCCAGTGAATTGAATATCAGGAACGAGAAACCTGCGTTACTTCCTATAGAAAGCAGTTTGAATCTCAACCTTTTTGAACCATTCGATGATAAACCAGAGACCATTGCTATCGGTGATAAACCAAACTTTAAAGCTCGCTTAAGAAAAGCGACTTTGTACCTAAGGTCGCACCTTAGACGGTGGCTATGGCTACTGGTAATGGGCATACTTGTTGCCGGCACAGCGCTCCTGATCAATTCTGGAAATGCAGAAGAAGAAATCAGAGTTCAGACGGTCCCAGAAGTCGCTGGGTTGCAAGCTTCCGAACTGGTTGACCAGTTTGATGGCTACTGGGTTCTTGAAGAAGCGTTAACAAGAGAAGACGGAACACAGAATGGAGAAATTCTAAGAACTATCCCGACTGCAGGTATGGAACTAGCGGAAGGGGAAATTCTTACTTATTTTGTTTCACTTGGACCTGAACTCCGTAACATACCTCTAGGTTTCGCTGGACTCACTATTGACGAAGCAGAATCTATGCTCCTTGAGGCCCGTTTAAGACTTGGAAAAATCTCGCAGGTGCCTAATGAGAAGATAGCAATTGGCTTGGTTATCGGACCTGCAATACCAGCATCTGAGTTGCCCACCGGATCAGAAGTAGATATTCAAATTAGTTCAGGTCCCGAACTTCGCACAATCCCCAATGCTCTAATAGGGAGATCATACGAATCAGTAGAGACAGCGATTGTGCTCGAGGGTCTACAAGTAAAAAGAACAGAAGTGTTCCACCCGACGATAAGGTCCGGCTTAGTTATCAGGTTGGAACCGGCATCTGGCTCCGAGCTACTTCGTGATGGAGTCGTTGAGATCTTTGTTTCGCAGGGGCCAGAGAATGTGGAATAACCATCGGGAGTTGGGAGAAACTTAAATTCGATACTGCGGGCAGATGGACTTAGTTGGATAGAATGTATAAATGTCAGATTCAATATCTTCCGACGAAGTCAAACACGTGGCTCATCTCGCACGCTTACGATTGACCAGCGAAGAGTTAGCAACCTTTACTGAGCAGCTAAGAGCTGTCCTAGACCATGCTAAGGATGTCGAAGCACTTGATCTAGATGACGTTGAACCTATGTCTCATCCTCTTCCAATCGAGAATACAATGCGAAAAGATATCCCAAATCCAATGCTTAAACCCTCTGACTTCCTTCCCGAAGCACCAGCAGTAGAGGGTGGAAGATTCCTTGTGCCTAAAATTCTTGGTGAAGAAGAATGAATAGCGTGACTCCCAAACAGTATCAAAGTGCCAGTGAAATAGCTGGTCTTGTCGCTAATCGTGAGACTTCCGCAGTTGAAATACTTGAGCGGCATCTTAACCAAATTGAAGAACATGAAAAGGATGTCAATGCTTTTAACTTGGTAACTATTAATGAAGCTAGAGCAGCAGCAAAAGAGACCGACAAGCTGATTGTTGAGGGAGGGAACGTAGGACCATTAGCTGGAGTCCCTATAGCAATTAAAGACAACCTGTGCACTAAAGGAATACCTACTACTGCAAGTTCAAAGATCCTTGAAGGTTGGAAACCACCTTATGACGCAACTGTTGTCAGAAAACTTAAGGAAGCAGGGGCGACAATTATAGGCAAAACAAACTTAGATGAGTTTGCTATGGGTAGTTCAACAGAAAACTCTGCCTTCGGGCCAACTCGAAACCCGCATGATCTTTCATGTGTCCCAGGCGGATCAAGTGGCGGAAGTGCGGCAGCTGTAGCAGCAGGGTTTGCCCCTATAGCTATAGGTTCTGACACAGGAGGCTCAATACGGCAGCCAGCAGCTCTTTGTGGAGTCGTTGGAGTCAAACCAACATACGGAGGAGTCTCACGATACGGACTTCTTGCATTTGCCAGCTCATTAGATCAAGTAGGTCCTTTCGCTACATCTGTTAAAGACGCGGCAATCGTTCATGAAGTCATTGGAGGTTATGATCCGCTAGATTCAACAAGCATCAAACAAGCCCCCAACTCTTTCGTGAATGAAATTGATCAAGGCGTCAACAAACTTAAAGTAGGTATCATTAGCGAACTAATGGGAGGCATTGATGGCATCACCCAGGAAGTTATTAAACAAACAAACATAGCAGTTTCAGCTCTGTCTGATGCGGGAGCCCAAGTTGAAGAAGTTTCACTCCCCGCCGCACTGTATTGCCTATCAGCGTATTACCTCATCGCACCAGCTGAAGCATCAAGCAACCTCAGTCGTTACGACGGAGTTCGCTACGGATTGCGAGTTGATGGCGCCAACCTAAAAGAAATGAATGTGAACACGAGAACGGAAGGGTTTGGGGACGAAGTCAAACGGAGAATAATGCTGGGAACTTACGCTTTATCAGCAGGATACTATGACGCGTACTATGGGAAAGCACTCAAGGTACGAAGACTCTTAGCAGAGAACTTCGCTGATCTATACAAAGACTATGATGTACTTCTTTCTCCCACTTCTCCCTGTACTGCCTTTAAATTAGGGGCGAAAATTGATGACCCAATGACAATGTATGTCAACGACGTGTGCACGATTCCCTCTAACCTTGTCGGCCATCCAGCTATCTCTATCCCGTTTGGTTCAGGCAAGGATGGAATGCCTATAGGAGTCCAAATACTTGCGCCTCCAATGAATGAATCGGTGATGTACCAAGTAGCGCATACCTTGGAAAAGGCATCACAATGAATCAAGAAACTTTTAAAGACAATTGGGAACTCATAGTGGGGTTAGAAGTGCATGTCGAGCTTGCAACGCAGACAAAACTCTTTTGCGGGTGCCTTAACCAGTTCGGAAGCGAAGCAAATACAAATGTTTGCCCAGTTTGCTTAGGGCTGCCTGGCTCATTACCAGTAGTCAACGAAACAGCAGTTTATTACGCTATGCAATTAGGAAGAGCATTACATTGCTCAGTAAATCGTTCAGTATTCGCTCGTAAGAACTACTTTTACCCTGATATGCCAAAAGATTATCAAATTAGCCAATATGACTTGCCTACCAACCTTAACGGCTACCTTGAGCTACCAACTGGTGAAGCAGTAGGAATTGAACGAGCACACATTGAAGAAGACACAGGAAAAACTACTCATATTGGAACAAGTGGAAGAATCTCCGGATCCGACTATTCCTTAGTGGATTACAACCGTGCCGGTATCCCACTGATTGAAGTCGTAAGCAAGCCCGAAATACGAACCATCGAACAGGCGAAAGCATATGTTTCTGAACTACGTAACATCATCTTGGCTTTAGATATATCTGACGCGAAAATGGAAGAAGGCTCGATACGTGTAGATGCAAACGTTTCTGTTCGTGAAAACGGCGAGCAGAATCTTCGAACACGATGTGAAATAAAAAATGTTAACTCACTTAAATCGTTAGGCCGAGCAATCGAATATGAAGCGAATCGCCACATCAGCCTCTATGGGAATGGGGAATACCCAAAACAGGAAACCCGTCATTGGGATGAAGATGCAGGAAGAACTCGTTCCGGCCGATCAAAAGAAGATGCTGAAGATTACCGTTACTTCACTGAACCGGATTTAGTGCCCCTGAATCCTAGTGAAGAAACAATTGCGAAAATTGATCAAGAAATGCCCGAATTACCATCTGAACGCAGGAGAAAGCTGGCAAACCTAACCGGAGTTAAATCGAGTGATATGACCTTGCTTGTAGAACGTAACCATGATGCCTTCGCTCTGGACGCTATCGAAGGAGGAGGTGAACCAGAAAAGGTAGTTAAGCACTTGGTAAACAACTTATCTTCCGGTCTAGGAGCGTTAACACCAGAAGCTCTCGCTCAATTGATCCAAATGGAAAACAATTCAGAAATTACCAGTACACAAGCAAAGAAAGTGCTGGGCGAGTTAGTTCAAAGAGGAGGTACGCCGGCAAACTTAGCAACCGAATTAGGGTTTGAGGCAGTCGGGATAAGCGATTTAGAAAACCTTGTGGACCAACTCATTAATGAACATTCCGATGAATGGGAACGCTTCTGTTCAGGTGATACAAAAGTGCAAGGATTTTTTGTTGGTCAGGTAATGAAATCAACATCCGGCCAAGCAGATGGTAAAGTCATAAACCAAATTCTAAACGAACGCTCGACAGCTAAATAAGCCCTGCTGATGAATATGCGCCCAAAATAGATTTTTGCGATACGGTCCAAAGTATGGGAGCACTAAAAGATTTATTTTCAAGTTCTGTAGCCATTGCAGAAACTCGTAATACAAACATTGACACATCATTTCTCTCACCCGCTGAACGAACTTACTTAGAGAATGTTTCGCAAAACCGAAAACGAGAATTCATTGCAGGACGCTTTTGCGCCCATAAAGCAATGGTGCTTGCAAATATACCCCCAGAATATATCCCTATAGGAGGAAAGGGAGAGCCAATCTGGCCCTCTAATGTTGTGGGATCCATAACACATTCGCATGGCTATGCTGCTACTGCAGTCGCTAGAAAATCAGACATCATTTCTTTAGGTTTAGATGCAGAGATAGACGAACCTTTATCCTCTAAAGTGTTACGGAGAATAAGTAATGACCAAGAACAAGAATGGGCTAAAACCGTTGGTGGCACTCTTATGGAACATCCCGGAAAAATTCTCTTCTCAGCGAAGGAAGCAACATACAAAGCTTGGTATCCAATCACTCACGAATGGCTAGGTTTCAAAGAAGCCCATATTAATTTTCATGATCAAGGGAACACCTTCACAGTTCATATTCTAAAGAAGGGCCCCATTAGTGAAATGCATGGTAAATTTACGATCCGTAAAGACGTAATTCTTACAGCCATTGAGGTTCCCTCCCCGAAATCTGAAACTCAGCTGTGAACCCGAAAAGGTACCTCTTTAAAAGCCATGCAAAGGTTTCTATTGTCCTGCCAGCATTGAATGAAGAGAGAAGAATCCCTCCTCTATTGGACGCTTTACGTTCAATATCTATTATTCCTCAGGATATTGAACTGATTGTCGTTGACGATGGAAGTACTGACAGCACAAGTAATCTCTGTCAGCAAATCATTGATGAGTACTTCCCCTTGGGGAAAGTGATCACTAAACCTCAAAGTAGCGGGAAAGGTAGTGCGCTACGAATAGGAGTAGCGGCTGCAAATAGTCCAATAGTAATAACAATGGATGCAGATATGGCTACTGACCTATCCGCTTTGGAACCTGCGATAAAGGGACTTCAGAAACATCACATCGTCGTAGGATCACGATCACTTGAAGGGTCACGTACTCAAGGAATTCCAACTACAAGAAGATTCGTAACCACCGGTTTCTCTTTCATTCTTCGATTGCTCTCAAGACATGGAATCTCGGATACTCAATGCGGGTTTAAGGCATACAGAACCCCAGTTGCAAAAGCACTCTTTTCATTCTCAAGAGTAAAAGGGTTTGCACAAGACGCAGAAATACTGGATATCGCTCACCGACACAACCTTTCTATTTCCGAGATTCCTGTCCATTGGAGATCAGTTCCGGGTTCAAAGGTAAGTCTCATTAGAGATTCAATAAGTTCATTCCTGGAGCTCATACGGTACCAGCTAAGAGCAGGCAAGATCAAAGATATTTTTGGACTTGGTATTCTCAACAATGGAACTGAAGAGGGGATAGCTGAAAGTGAAATCCTTCATTTTTCCCCGTTGGGAAGTATTCTTATCCGATGCAAATCGGCCACGGAAATTCTGATGCCAGAAATATGCCTAGACGAAATACAGGCATTGTCGGAAGCCTTTCATGAAAAGTACCCTGACTGCGAAACCTATATTTGTAGTAGGACTCTCAGCGAATTATCTTCTATAGAAGACTAAACAAACCAACAGCTGAAGAGGAAGCGTAGCCCGTTGGGCGGATCCTACGTGAATGTATTTGCTCGTCATATATAATAGTGATAGTTTCACTATCATATATGGCGTTGGTAATGAAAAGCGATGACTAATAACCCACAGAATATGACTCAATCGCATGCGCATACCCTCAAGCGTTTTGAGCGCCGTGCATCAGCAGTAGATGCGTTTATTGACCTAATATTGGAAAGTGGAAGTGCTCCCAGCCCAGACGAGGTCGCAAAACAGGCAGGTGTTTCTATTGCGTCAATGTACCGATATTTTGAGACACTTGATGAGCTCCGTAACGATGCCATTGCTCGCATTACGGAGCGTTTCCCTGAGCTAGTCTTCATTCCTGAGATCGGCACCGGCGGTCGCAAACAACGTATAGTTACATTCACTAAAGTTCGCCTCGCACTTCACGAGAAACTCCACCCTCTTCAACTACTTAACAGAAGGAATCTTCACGGAAGCCCTATTGCGGCCAAGCAACTTGACTCTGCTCGATTAATGCTCTGTGACCAGATCCGCGTTCACTTTGATCATGAACTGCGCACACTCAACCCGGCCGATCGTGAGGATATCGTAGCGTCTATTTCAGTTCTTACTTCGGTGGAGTCTTGGGAGCAGTTTAGACGGACACTGAATCGAACAGTCGGACAAACTCGTAGAGCTTGGAGCAGCGCTATTGAACGCCTGCTCCCAGTCACTGAATAGGAAAAGGAATGACCCAATTACGTAATCAAGAAAGCAGCTTTAAAGGAATTATTGGAAAAACTCTCAACGATTCAGAGCCATGGTTTGAACTCCCTCAACACCCCGGTGAAGATGCCCCAAATATAGTGGTGGTTCTGTTAGATGACACAGGATTCGCCCAATTGGGATGCTATGGGTCATCTATTAACACAGAAAATATTGACACCTTAGCTTCTGATGGACTGCAGTTCACAAACTTTCATGTTACGCCGCTCTGTTCACCTACAAGAGCTTCACTTTTAACTGGCCGATCTCAGCATGCGGTTGGGATGAGGTCAGTTTCTAACTTCCGCACTGGATTTCCCCACATGCTGGGCCACATAACCAATGAAGCAGCCACTATGGCTGAGATTTTCCAAGCTGAAGGTTACGCCACGTTTTGTGCGGGGAAATGGCATTTAGCGCCAATGGAAAATTGTTCATCTGCTGGCCCGTTTGACCAATGGCCACTTGGAAGAGGGTTTGATCGTTTCTATGGTTTCCTTGAGGGAGAAACAGATCAATTTCATCCTGATCTCGTCAGAGATAATCATTCTGTTCAACCTCCAGGGAAACCAGAAGATGGTTACCATCTAAGTGAAGATATTGTCGATAACCTCCTGCAAATGATTGCTGACTCAAAAGGAGTTCGACCTGACAGGCCATTTTTTGCTTACCTCCCATTCGGTGCTACTCATGCTCCCCACCAAGCCCCTCCGGATTATCTAAAGAAATATAGAGGTTCTTTTGATGAGGGGTGGGATGTCATTCGTGAAAGCTGGCATAAACGACAGCTAGAACTTGGCGTAATCCCATCTGGTACACAATTAGCTCCAAGAAATCCTGGAGTCGAGAAGTGGGATGATCTCCCACAAAACCAAAAACTCTTAGCTGCACGTCTGCAAGAAGCATTCGCAGCTTTCCTTGATCACACTGATGATCAAATCGGTCGCCTAGTAAGTGGACTGCGTGACGCAGACGAATTGGATAACACAATCTTTATCCTTCTTTCAGATAATGGGGCTTCTCAAGAAGGCGGTCCCTTTGGGGTTATGCACGAAATGAAGTTTTTTAATGGGATATTGGAAACTCCAGATCAAGCAATCGAGAATATTGATGACATAGGGGGGCCACATAGCCACACCAATTACCCTTGGGGGTGGGCGCAGGCAGGTAACACCCCGTTCAAGTGGTACAAACAAAATACGCATGAAGGAGGAGTTCACGTTCCTCTAATTATTCATTGGCCGAAAGGAATTGAGAAGAAGAGCCGAGGTTCATTACGAAACCAATTCGTGAATGTTTCTGATGTCGCACCTACTCTTTTTGAAATACTTAACATCCAAGCACCCGAAATATACAAAGGAGTTCCACAAATTCCGATTTCTGGTCATTCCTTTGCTCATCTTCTAGTCGATCCCAAAGGGGTTTCTAATAATACGGTTCAATATTTTGAAAACTCGGGTAGCAGGGCACTCATAGCAGGAGAATGGAAAGCTGTTTGTCGCCATCAAACTGGTGCCGATTACGAAACCGAACAATGGGAATTATACAAACTCACTGATGACTGGTCCGAGTGCAATGACCTTGCGGAGTCTCAACCAGAAAAATTAACGGAGTTACAGAATCTATGGTGGGAAGAAGCAGAAAAGCATGGTGTTCTCCCTCTTGATGACAGAGGATTTGAATTATTTGGAGCGCGGTTCAGGGATTTATCTCCACACCCAACGAGCCGCAAATATGTGTATAGGCCTCCTATGTCTCCGATACCTGGTCAAGCAAGTGCAGCTATTGCTGGAAGAAGCTTTGACTTGACAGCCACTATCACCAGAGAAAAGAATGATCAGGGTGTTCTCTTTTCGACCGGAACAGAGAATTCTGGCATTTCAATATTCATACAAAATGAACGCTTAGTTGTAGATTACAACGCATTTGATAACCATTCGGTTGTAACATCCAATATCAAGATTCCAATCGGATACTCAACATTACGCGCTCAATTTCGAAGACTCAAAAGAGGTGGAGAAATCACAATCTATGTCAACGAAGAACCGTCTGGATCCATAGAGATTCCCCTATTTATGAGAATGATATCTTCTGTAGGGTCAAGCATTGGTTACGATCACGGATCAGCTGTCTCACCTCAATACGAAAGCCCTTTCCCCTTTAGTGGGGAACTTCACCAAATTGAAATTCAACTCGCAGCCAAAAGAGCGCCCGATGCAGATCAAGCTCAGGCGCGTGCTGAAAACGCCAGACAATAAGTTGTTATCCACACAGGAGAAAAAATGATAACTATCACTCTCTTAGGAACTGGATCACCAATTCCTGACCCCAATAGAGCAGGACCAGCAACTCTCATACAAGCTGGTGAAGAGAACTACTTGGTTGACGCAGGGAGAGGCGTTCTTATGCGGTTGACAGCAGCAGGATGCGGCGCCAATATGCTCAATGGGGTCTTGATAACACACCTGCACAGTGATCACATAACTGATCTGAATGATGTCATCACATCTGCTTGGATAACTACATTTGGAAAGCCGAAACCTCTTCAAATTGTTGGACCGCCAGGTACTAAAGAAGTAGTCGATAGAATATTGCACTTTCTCAGCTTCGACATTGGATATCGAATAGATCACCATGCTGACCTCAACGACCCTCCCGATGTGGATGTCATTGAGATCGAAAGCGGAAATGTGGAATTGGAAGGTATCGTCAAAATTTCTACAGAGCCGACAGAGCACCGTCCTGTCCACCCGACTATCGGCTTTCGTTTTGATTATAAAGATGACGCTGTTGTTGTCGCAGGCGACACCATCCCGTGCGCTGGTCTGGACAAATTATGCTTAGGAGCAAAAGGACTCGTGCATACCGTAATTCGAAAGGACATCATCGAGAATATCCCTATCGAAAGGCTTCAAGATGTATGCGATTACCACTCTTCTGTTGAAGAAGCTTCACAAACCGCAGAGCGAGCAGGAGTCGAAACACTCGTCCTAACCCATTACGTTCCTGCATTTCCCTCAGGCCAAGGAGAAGAATGGAAAGAGATAGCATCCCAGCATTTCTCCGGAAGAATTGAACTAGGCGACGACCTGCATCGAGTAGAAATAGACTGATAACAAGGAGAAGCATGCAAACAATACGAACTCCGGACACAAGGTTCGACGACTTAAAGGACTACCCTTACCAGCCAAACTATGTCGAAATCAACGACGGTGAAGGTAGCACGATGCGCGTGCACTACCTCGATGAAGGCCTAAAGAATAGCAACCCGATCCTATTGCTCCACGGCGAACCCTCCTGGAGTTACCTCTACCGGCATATGATTCCTCAATTGGTTGATAAAGGACATCGGGTCGTCGTTCCTGATCTAGTAGGGTTCGGGAAAAGTGACAAACCATTAGAGCAAACTGACTACTCATATGCCAGGCATGTCGACTGGATGGCCGAACTAATCTTCGATCATTTAAACCTGAGCTCCATTACATTCTTTGGGCAGGACTGGGGTGGTCTAATCGGATTACGACTGCTGGCACAAGAACCAGACCGGTACGACCGTGTCGTTATCGGTAACACTGGGCTTCCGACAGGTAAAGGAGAAGCGACTGAAGCCTTCCTTGCATGGCAGAAATTCTCACAAACAGCTCCGGAATTCCCAATAGGAAAAATCATCAATGGCGGTTGCATCAGAGGCCTCACAGAAGACGAAATCCAAGCATATGACGCACCATTTCCCACAGATGAATACAAAGCAGGAGCAAGAATATTCCCGTCGTTGGTTCCAACAAGCACGAGTGACCCCGCAAGCCAAGACAATCTTGCAGCTTGGGAAGTACTCAGCGAATACCAAAGGCCGTTCCTTCTCGCATTCAGTGATAGCGACCCAGTTTCCAAAGGCGGAGACGCCCCATTTCACGCAAAAGTACCAGGAACCCAAACACAGAACCATGTCACTATAGAAAATGCTGGACATTTCCTCCAGGAAGATAAAGGCAAGGAACTTGCAGCGATAATGAATGACTTCATAGCCAGCACATCACCAGAAATAGGAGAAAGCTAATGGCAGGGCCTAAATACGGTCAAATAGACCACGACTATGGTTTACGACTAGCCACTACACAGCCTGATGAGGATGGGCCTATTTGGATGGTTAATCTCATGAAATATCATGACGTAGCTCAATACGTAGATGGAAAGAGGGCAAAAATAACAGGTCAAGAAGCTGATGACCTTTACTCACCGTTGGAGCCTTTAAAAGCGATAGGAGCAGAACTCGTTTATTTAGGTGAAGTTGAAAACAAGCTTCTGGGTGATCATCGGGATTGGGATCGGGTAGCAGTTGTGAAATACCCGACAAGAAAATCATTTATTGATATGCAAGGAAGAAAAGACTTTCAAGACAAACATGTACATAAAGAGGCGGGGATGAAAGAAACGATCATTATGGGTTGCCTACCCATGGATGTTCCAAATCCTAAAAGTTCCCTTCCTGATTGGGAGAAGGTACAACATCCGCCTACCAGTGAAGACGGTCCAATAATCGCCTTGCATGTCGTGAAATTTAATGATCGTGCTGAGCTAGGAGAAACTCCAGAACAAATGGCTGAATATACGTCACAAGCAGCCACTGTCGGCATAGACCAAGGCGTTCGTATTTCTGGATGGTTCGGGGTAGAAGGCACAATTATTGGTGATGGGAGAGAGTGGGATCAAGTCAGATTCAATGCTTTCCCGAGTAAAGCGGCCTTCATGGCTTTAGTCCAAGACCCAGCAAGACTAGAAGCGCAAAAAACACACCGAGAGCAAGCAATCTTAGACACATATACGTTGATAGTTCGAACGAAATTTGATCGAATTAAAGATTCAATAGAGCAATAAAGAGTACATAATAAAGTTTCATTTTATTCACAACGCTGACAATCAACGTATCAACCCGCTGTCGTGTCGCGGGTTCCGAATTTATTTAACTATCAGTAACGCAACCGTTAGATGCATCTTCAACGAGGCGGATGTACTTCCATAAGGTGCCTGAAGTGGCTTTGTACGGTGGCGCCACCCATTGCTCAGCACGGGAAGCGAGTTCGCTGTCGCTAACACTCACGTTCATCTCATGACTTTCATCGTCAATCGTGATGATGTCTCCATCACGCACGAGGGCAATTGGACCCCCTTCTTGAGCTTCCGGAACGACGTGTCCAACTATAAAACCGTGGCTCCCGCCAGAGAAGCGTCCATCTGTAATCAGAGCGACATTGTCAATAAAGCCAGCACCTGCAAGGGCGCTAGTTGGTGTAAGCATCTCAGGCATTCCTGGACCACCCTTGGGGCCTTCATAACGAATTACTATCACGTCACCGGATTGAATCCGACCTTCCTCAAGTCCAGCAATCATGTCTTCTTCAGAATCAAACACTCGCGCTGGGCCTGTAAAGGTTAGGCCTTGTTTGCCGGTGATCTTTCCCACTGAACCGCCGGGTGCAAGGTTACCGCGCAGTATCGAAATATGCCCTCTTGACTTGACTGCAGTATCGAGTGATGAAATAACGTCTTGGTCTTTGAGAAGTGGAGGAATCTCAGACAGATTCTCGCCCAATGTCTTTCCTGTTACTGTCATTTGATCGCCATCAAGCATTCCCTCGTCAAGTAAGTACCGCATGACGCCTGGAACACCACCAACGTCATGGAGGTCTTCCATTACGTACTGACCAGATGGTTTCAAGTCAGCTAGAAGTGGAACTCGTGAGCTAGTAGCAAGCCAATCATCTAAATTTAGTTCAAGTTCGAAGGCACGGGCCATTGCGATCATATGTAAAACGGCGTTCGTTGATCCGCCGAGTGCCATGGTTACAACCATTGCGTTCTCAAGGGATTCGCGAGTTACAATCCGGCGAGGTGTTAAACCCTCTGAGAGAAGCATTTCCATCATTGACCCAGCAGTGACACATTCCTGAATTTTGGCAGGGTCTTCAGCAGGGGTGCATGAGGAGTATGGGAGGCTTAAGCCCATAGCTTCAATTGCGGTAGCCATTGTATTAGCTGTGTACATCCCTCCACATGCGCCAGCTCCAGGTATTGCGCATGACACAATGGTCTGTCGTTCTTCCTCGGTGATCGTTCCTGCGAGAAATTGTCCGTAGCTTTGAAATGCTGAAACAACATCAAGCTTTTCCTCAACACCTCCAATAGTGCCGCAACCTGCTCGGATCGTTCCGCCGTAGACCATCATTGCTGGCCGGTCTAAGCGACCCATAGCTATAATGCACCCCGGCATATTTTTATCACAGCCAGGTAAGGCTACAAGTGCGTCATACCACTGTGCTGCCATAACTGTTTCGATTGAATCAGCTATTAAGTCACGACTTTGTAAAGAATATGACATGCCATCAGTTCCCATTGAAATGCCATCGGAGACACCTATTGTGTTGAACCTCATGCCAACGAGACCAGAGTCAACCACCCCTTGTTTAACATGGGTACCAAGGTCATCAAGGTGCATATTGCAAGGGTTGCCCTCATACCAGCATGCAGCAATGCCGACCTGGGGCTGGTCTAGGTCGGTTTGACTAAGTCCAGTAGCAAGAAGCATTGCTTGAGAGGCACCTTGGCTTTTAGGCTGAGTGATTCGTGACGAATATATATTCATTTGTACTGGCTGTTCGTTCATCAGGCCCCCATGTCCTTATTCCTTTGTTGATACGGCAGGTTATCAGATTTTAGGAGCTTTAAATTGTGAAAGTCGGAAAAGCGAAGAAGCAAATGAAATGCCAAATTAGATCGCACCTACGACAGGCCCCATAAACCCCGTTCTTTTCCTAAATCAAAAGCTTCCTTTGTCATCCACTCAAATTTTCCATGTCTAACCTCAGACGAAGATATGGAATTGATTTCTTCGGGGACCGGTAAAAGAATCTCTTGAGGGACCGCAATACCATTTCTCGGAGCGACCGCTAATTTAGGTAAACGACTTAAACATTCTGCCATATGTGGTTCATCTTTATAGAATGATAAATCATGCAATTGCGCCCATTTGTCAGCGCCAAGAATTGCTAAATCATACCCTTCGGCAATGTCAGCAATGAGTTGTTTTGGAGTCTCCAGAGCACTAGCTTCAGGTATCAGTCGCAGGGATTTATCTAATATTTCTATTCGGTCAGCGACTGAAGGACCAGTCAGTTTTTCCTTTCCTAATGCAACTGTAGAAATAGCGAGATGTAATTCACTAATGCTAAAGCGCTTAATAGCGGAATTTGCAATGGCAATGTGTCCTATTGTTGGGGGATTGAACGAACCTGGATATACCGCTCTCATTCTGAGACCTTTTCAGTTGCAGTTTGATCCTTAAATGCTTGGTACACAACGAGCAGCGCTATCGCCAAAACAGCTGTCATTACAGATGCGACAGGCACAATCCCTGAACTCTCATAGACTCTAGATCCAAAAATCGCCCCGAATAACCTTCCCAATGCCCAGCCAGCATAGACGAAGCCCATCATTGCACCCCGAGCAGATTTATCCAGTTCAGTACAGGTTGAAAGCATAGATACGATTACCGATTCTGTACAAATGAACCAAAGCGAGATAAGAAGTAAAGCCAACCAAAGAGAGGAACTTCCTAGAGGAAGGATGATGGATAACGGTAATGACAGCATAAGTGAATATTTCACCACAACCACTTTCCCAATTTTGTCACCGATGAGTGCAACTCCGCCCGAGCCAACTAATTCAGCCAAACCAATGATCACTGCTACGAAACCAAGGCCTGAAGTCGAGACATTGTGTTCATCTTCAAGAAAGATCGCAAAGGTTACTAACATCATCATGTGGCCCGCCCCTAAGGCGATCATTGCGCAAATCACTTTCTTGGCGGTGAGGCTAAGACTCGATCCGTTTTCGAGCGAACTTATAGGTGGGTTCGCAGGGAGACGGTGGTTAAAGATAATCCCCACAATCATACAAAGAATTGAAATCACGATAAATGGTGTGCGCCACGTTCCTGCCTGTATGAGAACGGAAGCTATTGGCATTCCAATGATGAAGGATAAAGCCCACGTTGTTTCTATCATCCCTATAGCCCGAGATCTATGAGCATAGGGAACCGATGCACCGGCCCAAGCGCTGGATCCAATATCAAATGAATTTTTAGAAATTGCTGTCAACACTAATGCGAAGACAAAGAGTATAAGTCCAGAGCTAGCTCCCTGCAGTGCAGCAGCCATTCCAAGCCCAAGAGTTCCTACGACCATGGCTTGATTTGTGCCACGCTTATCTATTGCTTTCCCTAGAAGCGGGCTTGACATTTCTACGAGATCGCGCATCGCAAGTGCTGTTCCCAATGTCCCAGTCGTCACTCCTAATCCTCGAGATATTGTTGGCAAGAAAGGGAAAACCAGTCGATAAGCCACGTTTGAAATGAACCTTCCAAAGGTAATCAAGAATAAGCCTGATGGTAAATCTCTTGAAAATCTTTTAAAGTCAGCCTTTTCTTTCATTTTGGTCCCTCATGGAGAGGTTATGCCCTGAAAACCAAACGCCCTACATAAAGGTCAAAGAATTATTACTTTTGTAGAATATGGCGATTTCATGCGTGTACTGACAAACAAATGGATACCGTAAAGGGGTCAGTAATCAATCGTTTTGAGGAAGCGGTATGAAAACTAATGGCGGTAAAGCCTTAATGAAAAGCCTTGAAGCTCAAGGGGTAGAAATAGTTTTTGGTCTGCCTGGCGGCGCCATCCTGCCCGCATATGACCCACTTCTTGATTCATCAATTCGCCACGTACTGGTCCGTCATGAACAAGGTGCCGGCCACATGGCAGAAGGTTATGCGCATGCGACAGGTTTGCCAGGTGTTGCGATAGTTACAAGTGGCCCTGCTGCAACGAATATGGTTACTCCTTTAGCCGATGCGATGCTTGACTCTGTTCCGTTGGTTTGTATCACTGGACAAGTTGCTAGCGGCGCTATTGGATCAGATGCCTTTCAGGAATGCGATACTACTGGAATCACGATGGCGGTCACTAAACATAACTTTTTGGTGACTGAGGCTTCAGAAATACCTCAAGTAATTCATGATGCTTTTCATATAGCAACTACAGGCAGACCAGGGCCTGTGCTTGTTGATATTCCGAAGGATCTCGTGGACGCTAACAATCCAGTATCGCATTTTGATGACTACGAACCTTCAGGTCACGATCTTCCCGGGTACAGCCCTATTCAGGTACCTGACCATGCTTCGGTATTAGAAGCGGCAAAATTAATTTTCCAATCAACTCGGCCAATAATTTATAGTGGTGGGGGAATATTAAAAGCGCGTGCTGCCGAACAGTTACGAGAACTCGCAGAGTTGCTCGACGTTCACGTTGTCACAACCTTAATGAATAGGGGGGGCTTTCCGGATGACCACCCTCTTGCTTTAGGAATGCCTGGCATGCACGGCAACTACACTGCAGTAACGGCGATACAAGAATCAGATCTTTTGATTACGCTTGGAGCAAGATTTGATGACAGAGTTACGGGTAAACTCGACGCATTTGCCCCAGATGCCAAAGTGATCCACGCTGACATAGATCCAGCAGAATTCAACAAAGTTCGGTCGGCTGACGTATCAATACAAGGTGATGTAGGTCAAACAATCACAGAACTTATCAAAGCATTAAAAGAACTATCCGAAACTCAAGACCACCCCGATCGATCAGCTTGGAAGTCACAGATCAGTGGATGGAAAGAACGTTTCCCATTGGTATATGACGAGTGGCAACAAGGGGAAGGTCTCAAACCCCAATATGTCATTGAACAACTTCGTGACAATACACCCGATGATACAATCGTCGCCTCAGGAGTTGGGCAACATCAAATGTGGGCCAGTCAATTCTGGAAATTCAATCATCCATACACCTGGATTAACTCTGGAGGTTTAGGAACAATGGGATTTGCAGTTCCTGCTGCAATAGGGGCAAAAGCAGGAAAACCAGACCGGATGGTTTGGGCGATAGACGGTGATGGTTGCTTCCAAATGACGAATCAGGAACTCGTAACCGCAAGGCTTGAAAATTTTCCAGTGAAAATAGCGGTGCTAAATAATGGATATCTAGGAATGGTCCGCCAGTGGCAAGAACTTTTTTATAATGAACGTTATAGTGAGGTTCACCTCCAACCTGATTTACCTGACTATAAGAAACTCGCAGAAGCAATGGGATGTGTTGGTATTCGAGTTGAATCACCCGAAGAGGTAAAGCCTGCGATTGACCAAGCCAACGAAATCAATGATCGACCAGTCGTTATCGACTTCCGAACAGAAGCAAGCGAAAACGTTTACCCAATGGTTCCTGCAGGCAAGTCAAATAGTGATGTAATTGTCCACCCCTCACAAGGAAACGATTAATCATGGCAGAACAATTCCACACCCTTGTCGTCCGTGTTGAAAATAAGCCTGGAGTCCTCGCAAGAGTTTCCGGCCTGTTTGCTCGAAGAGGGTTCAATATTCAATCACTAGCAGTAGCTCCAACCGATAACGAACTATTTAGCCGACTCACCATCGTTGTAGACGCAGAATCAGCCCCCATGGAACAAGTCGTCAAACAACTGGATAAATTAATCAACGTAGTGAGAATCCAAGAACTATCTCCTGGCGACTCCGTTAGTCGTGAATTAATCCTAGCGACTGTGAACCTAACAGAGGGCAGCGAAGATAATATCATGCGTGACATAGAGTCTTTTGACGCAAATGTTTTAAGTGTCGGAGATAAAAAAATTATGGTGTCACTCTCTGGCCCACCCGAGATAATCAATGAATTTGAAACAGTACTTGAGAAATATGGAATAGTTGAAGTGCAAAGAACAGGAATAGTAGCCCTAGCAACAATCGCTAAATAAGTAAATAAAAAGTAAACGACTAAAGGAGACAAAGTGGCAAACATATATTACGAAGCAGATGCGGACAGAACCCAAATTGACAGTAAAAGAGTCGCCGTACTTGGCTATGGATCACAAGGCCATGCCCACGCCTTAAATCTAAAGGAATCAGGGATAGAGGTAGTTGTAGGGCTACGCCCAGAATCGGGATCAGTTACTAAAGCCCAAGAAGCTGGCCTCACCGTAATGACTATTGATGAAGCATCAAAGTGGGCGAATGTAATAATGATTCTCCTTCCTGACACTGAACAAGCGTCAATATATGACAGCCATATTGGCCCAAACATGGAGTCGGGAGATACGTTAATGTTTAGTCACGGATTCAATATCCGATTTAATCTGATTACCCCACCCGATGACGTGGATGTCGTTATGGTCGCCCCCAAAGGCCCAGGACACCTCGTAAGAAGAACATATCTAGAAGGCGGCGGGGTTCCCTGCCTTATCGCAGTTGAAAATGATGCCTCAGGAAACGCAAAAGAATTTGCATTGGCTTACGCAGATGCAATAGGCGGAGCTCGAGCAGGTGTAATCGAAACAACCTTCACGGAAGAGTGCGAGACTGACCTTTTCGGAGAACAAGTAGTTCTGTGCGGAGGTCTCACTGAATTAGTCAGAAGTGGCTTTGATACCCTCGTGTCAGCTGGCTACCAACCAGAAATAGCGTATTTCGAATGCCTACACGAACTGAAACTCATCGTTGACCTCATGTACGAAGAAGGTATAGCAGGAATGCGGTACAGCATTTCAGACACCGCAGAATATGGCGACCTTACCCGCGGGCCACGCGTTGTTGACGACCACGTTCGGGAGACAATGCAAACTATCTTAGATGAAATCCAGTCAGGAAAATTTGCTGAAGAGTGGGTTGCTGAATCAAAAAATGGACGTAAGAATTTCCTTGATCTCGAAGCCGCTGGCCAAAATCTAGCGATCGAAAAAATTGGAAAAGAGCTCCGTGCCATGATGCCATGGATATCATCCGGTAAGCAGAGCGTTAAAGATACAAGCGGCGGGCAAGGATAAAATCTTTCAAAAATCTCTTTAGAGGTTGCATAACCGCTGAAATTCTGATTCAATCAAAGGAACATTAAGAGAGGTCCACTATTGGGCCCGGCAACCTAGGACGGACACCCAAGGTGCTTCCCAGAAATGGGGATGTGGTACGAAAGTACAAGTAATTGTCCACACGGATAAATTCACATCGAGCAGTCAAGCAAACGGGTTCCTTCCAAAATATTAAGAAGGTAACAATGAGTAATTGGCAATTTGAAACACAGCAAATCCATGCCGGTCAAGAACCGGATGCAGCGACAAATTCAAGAGCTGTTCCGATTTATCAAACAACATCTTTTACATTTAACAACACTGACCATGCAGCGAACTTATTTGCTTTGGCTGAAATGGGGAATATCTATACCCGTATTATGAACCCAACTCAAGGTGTCTTTGAAGCAAGAGTCTCAGCTCTTGAAGGTGGAACAGAAACAGCAGTAGGTATTCCTGGTGCCTTGGCAACATCATCTGGTCAATCTGCAGAGGTTCTCGGTATTCTAACGATCCTTGAATCAGGAGATCATTTAGTATCAGGTGCATCACTATATGGGGGTACATACAATCTATTCCACTACACCCTTCCTAAATTAGGTATAGAAGTTACATTCGTGGAAGATCCCGATGATCTTGAAGAATGGCAATCTGCTGTTCGTGACAATACAAAACTTTTCTACGGCGAAATGAATCCGAACCCAAAGAACAATTGGCTTGACGTGTCGGGAATTAGCGAGGTAGCTCATGCTAACGGTGTCCCTCTTATGGTTGATAATACCGCCGCAACGCCCTACCTAGTAAGGCCCCTAGAACACGGAGCAGATATTGTCATCCATTCTGCAACGAAGTACATAGGCGGGCATGGAACTTCAATAGGTGGCATTATCGTCGACGGAGGAAGCTTTGATTGGGGCGAAAGCGGTAAATTCCCGAATATGACCGAACCGGACCCAAGCTATGGAGGTCTTGCATACTGGCCAGCATTGGGTCACGGATCATATATCATCAAGGCTCGTGTACAAATGCTCCGTGACTTAGGTGCATCAACGACACCCTTTAACGCCTTCATGTTCCTGCAGGGGTTGGAAACATTAAGCCTAAGAATGGAACGCCATTGTAGCAATGCACTTGCTGTGGCAGAGTATCTTGAAAATCATGATCAAGTTGAATCTGTTGCTTATGCAGGACTAGAAAGTAGCCCATGGCATGTTAGAGCCAAAGAACTAACAGGGGGCAAAGGCTTCGGCGCCATACCTGCCTTCAACATAAAGGGAGGCTTAGAGTCAGGGAAAAAATTTGTTGAAGGCTTAGAGCTTCATAGCCATGTGGCGAACATTGGAGATGTGAGAAGTCTGGTTATTCATCCAGCCTCAACAACTCACAGCCAGCTTACGCCAGAGGAGCAAGCAGGTACCGGCGTGTATCCAGGCCTAATTCGATTGTCAGTTGGTATTGAACACATCGACGATATCCTCGCTGATCTTGATAAAGGATTTGCCGCAGCAGTATGAGATAGCTACTTGGCAGTTTCGGCTCTCAAGTATCTAAATCAGTAGGTCTCATATTTCTAACTACCACTAGAATTACGTAGCAGAGACATGCCATTGACGTGAGGGCGATCGTGTTGGATGCTCCTAGGTCAAAACCAGTAGAGCTGGCAAGCAAACCCATTAACAAGGTGCCAATAGGCACGAGTCCAGCCCAAGCAATATTGAAGAGGGACATGACTCGACCTCTAAACTCCTCTGATACAAGTTCTTGGATCACGACCTGAAGGGTCGTGAACGAAGCAATATAGAAGAAGCCCACTAAAACCTGAAGTACTATTGCTACCTCAAAATTGGTGACACGAGAAAAACCAAGCAAAAGCAAGCAGTAGGGTATTGCAAACAAAGACCCACGTTTCATAGTTGACGAAGCAGTAAAACTTCCGGCAGCTAAAGCTCCAATCAGTGCCCCAAATCCTGTTGCTGCTCCCAACCAAGCGAAATAGCTACTCGGTTTTCCTAAACTATTCTCTGTGAAGGAAGGCGTTAGAGCAACATGTGACACCCCAAAAACACTTATAAAGCCCACCAGTAATAAAGCCTGCCATGCATCTCTTCTCTCTCGGGCATGGCTAATTCCATCCAAGAGACTTTGTTTGACTGGTACTCGCTCCGTCTCGAGTTCATACGGAAGGAGTGTGATCCCAGCGGCAATGATCAAAGCAAGTGCAAGGCCGATGCTATATAGAGACCATGAAATCTCATATAAATCGCTACTTACTAAAGGTGCACAAAGAGCAGGGCCTAGAACCCTGCTAGCATTTGAAGCCATAGCTTGTAAGGAAATAGCGCTTGCTAGGTCTTCGGGTGGAACAGTATTTGCAGTTACTGCCTGAACGACAGGGCTCAAAACAGCCATAACAAGTCCGACGAGAAATGAAGTCAAAAGCAAAACGGCAGGCGAAATTGCATCAACTGCAACTAAGAATACCTGAATACCTGAAACTACGATTAGCGCTGCATAAGAACAAAGAAGTAGTTTCTTGCGATCAAGGCGATCAGCAAGAAGCCCGCCCAATGGACCAAAAAAGAGGACAGGAAGAAAAGTGACCACGAAAAGCATTGAAACCCACAATTCGTCTTTTGTGAGATCAGACATAAGTGCTTGATACGAAATATGCGAAAACCAAAATCCAATCTGTGCCGCAATAGACCCTACGTAAAATTTGCGGAACTCGCGATGAGAGAAAGCACGAAATGCGGCCAATTTCGTATTATCTTCGCTGAATGACACCCTCTAACACTAGTGAAACAAATGGATAACCATGTCCTTAAGGGTGAAAACGTTTGTGACCCTTCTCCTAGATTCATAAGCGACATCGTTCTTGCCAATTAGGGTATTAGTCTTAGAGTGTGAATCTTCAATGGATACTGCCTCGATCACTGCTCTTATTGCTACCTCTCTTAGTGCTGTCATCATGCTCGGATCCAGTGATACCTCTTGCAGAACTCCCACCCGAGCCAACCCCTCTTGAATCACAACCATCACCAGTGATGAGTAACGACGAGAATCAACTTTCGCAAGAAAAGGAATCCGGATTAACGGATGCATCCATTCGCATAGCGGTCATTGCAGATGGGCCAAATGAATATCTTAACGACTCAGAGGGCTTAAGCGTTTGGCAGTCAGTAGAAGCCTGGGCTGAATCAGTAAACCGATCAACTAAATTAGCGGGAAGAGAAGTAATAGTCGAAAGGGTAGATTCCGCCACCTTTCGCCACGTTGAGGCAGTCAATGCTGCTTGCGAAGGGAACTATTTCGCTCTCGTCGGCTCATACGCAGTAAATGACTCCGATGGATTAAATTTACTTCAGTCTCCAGAATGCTTACTCCCTGATTTCCCAGCTGCAACATTTTCACTACGAAGGCTTTACTCAGGACAAACTTATCAGTCCAACCCAATTGCAGGAGTTACTAGTAATTCGGGATGGGCATCGTATTTTGCACAAAGTAACTCTTCGTCGATCGAAAGTGTAGCTACTCTTCTTCCCGAGCTGCCTTCGATTGTTCTTGCCGGTGAGAGATTATTAGAATCAGCCACTGCTCAAGGATTTAAATTTTCACATAGCCCCGTATATGAAATCGAAACCGACTTCCAGTCAGAAGCTGAAGACCTGCTCCAATCAGAAAGCGACTCCCTTGTCTGGGTTACAAGCGGAAGAGAGCTATTACGATTTTTGGATATTTTGCAGGATGTCAACTCCGAAAAGTCCTTCGGATTCATCAGTTGCGGGCAAAAGTGTTATACCCCAGATTGGGTGGCATCTGCTGGTGAATCAGGTCAAGGAGTTTCAGTTTGGTTACCACATCTTCCGATAGAAGAAGCCGAATTAAACGATGAATTATTAAGATATCTATTCTTTATGAACCTAACTCATGGACCTGACGCTAAACCTTCAGCCGCCGGTATAGCTGCTTGGAGCGCAGCCCTCCTGTTTGAAGAAGCTGTCTCTCGATCAGTTGGAGCGAACTCTGCGTCATACAAACCTGAAAATCTCAGCCAAGAGGGTATCCTCGCAGCCGCACAAAGTATCACTTTCTGGGATGCTCGAGGTCTTCATGGGATTTCTAACCCAGCCGATGCCGTTCCATCCTCATGTTTTGTAATCATGACTTTAGATGATGGCCTATGGAAAAGAGAATTTCCTCCTCGACCTGGGGAATTAAGTTGTGAAGATGAGAATCTCGTAGAGTTGAAAGCAACTACCAATCTTGAAGAGGTTGAAGAGGAATTAGAAAGCCCGGAGTGACCTTAGTTTGAGTGCTACCCGAATTTGGGTGCCGCAAAAGCAGGAATTCCTGTGTCCTCTCCATTGAATAGTTCATCCTTAAGCTCACCAATCTGGCCGACAGAGAGTTTTTGGGCTTCTAGTTTAATGTGATTAATATGTGACCAACTCCGCATCCACCAGACACCACTGCCACCTACAATGAATGCCTGCCCATTTACGTCCTGCGCCTCATCTGTGCATAGCCAAACGACAAAGGGAGAAACATTAGCAGGATCATAGACATCAAATTGATCTTTGCTTTCTGGTGCAGCCATTGACTGTATATAGTCAGTCAGTCCGGTCCGCGCCCTCGGAGCGACAACATTAGTCGTGACGTCATACTTTGATAACTCTCTTCCAAGTGTGAGAGAAAGAGTAAGTATTCCACCCTTAGCCGATGCGTAATTTGATTGAGCTGGCCCACCAAATAGTCCTGATTCACTTGTAGTGTGGATCATTCTTCGAGCTGAGTTCTTCCCTGCTTTAGATTGATTTCTCCAGTAAATAGCGGCTGCTCGAGCGCAAACAAAATGCCCTTTTAAATGAACCGCAACTACCTCATCAAATTCCTGTTCGCTCATTGAGAAACTCATGGCATCTCGAAGAATTCCAGCGTTATTTATTAAAATATGAAGATCGCCAAAGTTGTCAAGTGCTGTTGTGACTAAGTCCTCGCCAGTGTTCCAGTCCGAAACGCTTCCGATATGTGAAACAGCTTTCCCACCATTTGCATTTATGCTGGCAACTGTGTCATCAGCAGCCTCGCCAATATCATTCACGACGACTTGAGCCCCCTCTGAAGCAAGTAATAAGGCGTGTTCTCTCCCCACTCCACTACCTGCTCCTGTTATGACAGCTACTTTGTTATCTAATCGCCCCACGTTGACTCCTTAATGTATAAAAGGTGTAATCACATTGTTTAGCTAAAGCTCAAAGTCTTTCAATTAACATTGCCATGCCTTGCCCACCGCCAACGCACATGGTTTCTAAACCGAATTGCTTGTCAGCATCGTGCAAACTATTAATCAATGTGGTCATGATTCTAGATCCGGTCATGCCGAAAGGATGCCCTAAAGCAATTGCTCCTCCGTTGATATTCAACTGTTCATCAATATCTATGCCTAAGGCATCAGCAGATCCCAATACCTGCACTGCAAATGCTTCATTTATTTCAACTAGGTCAATGTCGCTCATTTCCATTCCTGCTCGGTCTAATACTTGTCGACACGCATCAATTGGGCCAAGGCCCATTATCTCAGGATTTAAAGCCGAAACTCCGCTTGCAACTATCCGTGCTAAAGGTTGCAGGCCAAGTTCCTTGGCCCGAATATCACTCATCACCACAACTGCTGCAGCACCGTCGTTAAGAGGACAAGCATTGCCAGCAGTTATTGTTCCACCCGGACGGAATACAGGGTTCAGCTGTGAAACGCCCTCAAGAGTTGTTCCTTCCCTAATACCATCATCCTTTGATACAACAGACCCATCTGGAAGCGTGTATGGAGTGATTTCTTGTTCAAAAAAACCTCGTTTCATAGCAGCCTCAGCTAGGTTCTGCGACCGAACACCAAATTCATCTTGCCTTTCTCTCGATATACCTAAATGCTCCGCAACATTTTCAGCTGTTTGACCCATAGCTATGTACACATCAGGCAATCCCTCAGGAGCTTCCCAGTTGCCGCTTTCACCTGATGTTCTTTCTGCGCTTCTCTGTTCGGCATCCGCAAATAATTCATTGTGTGGTCCCGTGTCTGCGGCGCCATTCATATATCTACTGACAGTTTCAACACCTCCGGCAACGAAACAGTCTCCTTCGCCTGCTTTTATAGCGTGGGCGGCCATCCGTATTGTCTGTAATGATGATGAACAGTACCGGTTCACTGTGACTCCAGGGACCTCCATTTCATTCATAACAGCGATAATTCGCCCAATATTGAAGCCTCCTTCACCACCTGGCTGCCCAATGCCCCAAATAATATCCTCAACTTCAGCAGGGTCAAGTCCGTCTACTTTACTGAGAACATCTTTGACGATAAATGCTGACATATCGTCTGGCCTTGCATCAACGAGGCTTCCTTTAGAAGCTCGACCGATGGGTGTTCGTGATGTTGCTACAATAACTGGTTCTGCCATGTTAACTCCTCATATGTATTAGTCAGAGGCTACTCGGAGTTAAGGGGTAATGTGAAAGTGGAAATCAAGAAATCAAACCATTGAAGGGTTTGATGTATGCGTACCTGACCTAAGGACAGAACCCGGACGACTACTTGTAAATTCACCGCTACTGACTATCTCTTTACCATTACAGAAGACATGCTCAACTCCATCTGCCCCAGCAAATAGCCTAGGAGCTTCTAAAGGTAGGTCATTAACGATAGAAGTAGGTTGAGACCCTATGGTATTCTCATCAATGACAATCACATCAGCATAATACCCTTCTCTTATAGCGCCTCTATCTACAAGGCCATAAAGGTTAGCAGGAACCTCAGTGAGCATATGGACTGCTTCTTCCATCTCCAGTAAAGACCTTTTCCTGACTGCCTCGCCAAGCATGTACGTTGTGTAATTTGAAGACAAGAATAAATCTAAATGGGCCCCCGCATCCGACGCGCCTATAATTGCTCTAGAATCCCGCCAAACCTCTACTCTTGCTTCCCAATCAGAATCTGGTTCATCATCTACAGGATTACCGAAAGAGGTTTCTAACTCGTCAGCAATAGCTATATCAACAAGGGTATCCCATGGACTCTTTCCAACTTCCTCGGAGATTTCATAAACGGTTTTGCCGATATAACCCGCATTTTCAGGCGCCTTTGTGTGAAAAATAGTCTTAGCTCCCCAGTGCGCAACATTACGAAGAGGGCCATCCTGTTGAGCAAAATCATCAAGTTCACTACGTGCGTCTTCATCGCTAAGTATTTGCATCTTCTCTTCCCGACTTTTCAGAATGAAGTTTTCCCACTCAGGAAGAGCATCAAGTACAAATCCACCCAAGAAATTTAGATGTAAGCCAAGTGTCATCGGTACCGTAAGCGCAATGACCTTTCCACCTTTTGAAGCAGCAATGTCGCCAGCTTCCAATTTTTTCTTACCTTCATCAAGAGTTCTCGCATTTATATTCAAGACATTCCAGTTAAGTGGACTATTAGCCGCAACGGACATGTCGGCCATCAAATCCATGGCCCACTGCTCGAACGGTCCTAGTGCAGGAATGAATTCTATTGATGTCCCATCAAAATCAGAAAGCACTTCGCAGAGCGCTATGAGTTCACTTCTATTTGCATACCGGCTTGGAACCATATTGCCAAATGGATCATTATGTGTTCTCGACCACGATGATGAGAATCCTAAACCACCTGCTTCTAGCCCTAAACGAAGTAATTCCTGCATTGCTAATAATTCGTCGGCAGTTGCTTCACGTTCTGTAGCTGCAGTTCCCATTACGACTCTCCTCAGAGCGCTATGACCTACTTTAAATCCAGCATTAATTGATAAGTCGCCCTTCATAGAGTCAAGGTATTCTGAAGTTGATTTCCAGTTCCAAGGAACACCCTCTTGAAGGCACTCAAGTGGAATGCCTTCCACACGTGAAAGCATTTTCATCAAATAATCTCCAACCTCAGGGTCATCACTAAGAGGA
>Ga0115012_10000163_pt1 | contig 38892 bp, 42 predicted proteins | sample TroAtlMetagenome_FD_88706 | JGI IMG/M metagenome (GOLD analysis project Ga0115012, IMG submission 88706) | Marine eukaryotic phytoplankton communities from Atlantic Ocean - Tropical Atlantic ANT10 Metagenome | ecosystem: Environmental > Aquatic > Marine > Oceanic | place: Tropical Atlantic... | reverse complement strand
CCGCCACGGTGGCGGTGCTCCCGCCCGCCCACCCCGCACCGCCACCGGGGCGGGACCTCTGGTGCCGCGACCGGTTGATATTGGAGTGGTTCGAGAGGTTGGAGAGGGGGCGGCATGGTGAGCATGCCGAGGGGGCTCTGCCCCGTCCGCGCAAGCGCGGACTCCCCGGGATATTTGAGGCCAGAAGAAGCCATGGGCGTCTGGGAGGACGGAGATGTTTGACACGGTACTGATCGCCAACCGGGGCGAGATCGCCTGCCGGGTGATGGAGACGGCACGGGCGATGGGGCTGCGCTGTGTCGCGGTCTATTCCGAGGCCGACGCGGGGGCAAAGCACGTTGCCATGGCGGACGAGGCGGTCTGCATCGGCGGGGCGGCACCGGCGGAGAGCTACCTGCGGGGGGAGCGCATCATCGAGGCGGCGCTGGCCACGGGGGCGGGTGCGATCCACCCGGGCTACGGCTTCCTGTCGGAGAACCCGGATTTCGTCGAGGCGGTGGAGGCGGCGGGGCTGGTCTTTGTCGGCCCCGGGGCCAGGGCGATCCGGGCCATGGGGCTCAAGGATGCGGCCAAGCGGCTGATGCACGAGGCCGGCGTGCCGGTGGTGCCGGGCTATCACGGGGAAGCGCAGGATGCGCGCTTCCTCGCTGGCGAGGCCGAGGCCATTGGCTACCCGGTGCTGATCAAGGCGGTCGCGGGCGGCGGCGGCAAGGGAATGCGGCTGGTCGAGCGGGCGGAGGCGTTTGCCGACGCTCTGCAGAGCGCGCAGGCCGAGGCGCGCGGGGCGTTCGGCAACGAGGCGGTGCTGATCGAGAAGTTTGTCTCCAAGCCGCGCCATATCGAGGTGCAGGTCTTTGGCGACGGCACGCGGGCGGTGCATCTTTTCGAGCGCGACTGCTCTCTTCAGCGCCGGCACCAGAAGGTGATCGAGGAGGCGCCGGCACCGGGCATGACGCAGGAGATGCGCCAGGCCATGGGGGCTGCGGCGGTGCGCGCGGCCGAGGCCATCGGCTATAAGGGTGCGGGCACCATCGAGTTTATCGTCGACGGCTCGCGCGGGCTGCGCCCGGACGGGTTCTGGTTCATGGAGATGAACACCCGCCTGCAGGTGGAGCACCCGGTGACCGAGGCGATCACCGGGATCGACCTCGTGGAATGGCAGCTGCGGGTGGCCGCGGGCGAGCCGCTGCCGATGGCGCAGGAGCAGCTGGGCATCACCGGCCATGCCTTCGAGGCGCGGCTCTATGCCGAGGACGTGCCGGCGGGGTTCCTGCCGGCCACCGGGCGGCTGGCGCGGCTCGCCTTCCCGCCGGATGTGCGGGCTGATAGCGGCGTCCGCTCGGGCGATGTGATCTCGCCGCATTACGACCCGATGATCTCGAAGCTGATCGTGCACGGGCCGACGCGCGAGATCGCCCTGCGCAAGCTGGCGCGCGGGCTGGCGCAGACGCAGGTGGCAGGCACGGTCACCAACCTCGCCTTCCTGGGCGCGCTGGCGCGGCACCCGGGCTTTGCCCGGGGCGAGGTCGATACCGGGCTGATCGGGCGCGATATCGAGGCGCTGACCGAGGCGCCGGCGGCCTCGGCGGCGGCGCTGGCGCAGGCGGCGCTGTCGGCGGCGGGCCTGTGGCAGGGCGACGCGCCGCACCGGGGGTTTGCGCTCTGGGAGCCTCTGGCGCGCAGCGTGACCCTGCGCCATGCCGGCGAGGAGATCGTCGCGACGCTACGGGTCATGGCGCCCGACAGGATCGAGGTGGCGCTCGGGGAGAGCCGGGTGCTGGCCGAGCGGATGGGCGGTGCGTGGCGGCTTGACGGGCGACCCGCGGCGGCGCTGTTCCGCGAGGGTGGAGAGATCACCGTCTTTGCCGAGGGCGGGCAGGTCTTCGAGCTGGTCGATCCGCTGGAGCGGGCGGCAGAGGCTTCGGGTGGCAACCTGATCGAGGCGCCGATGCCGGGGCGCGTGGTCTCGGTGCACGCGGAGGCCGGGCAGCCGGTCAGCGCAGGCGACCGGCTGGCGGTGCTCGAGGCGATGAAGATGGAGCACACGCTGACCGCCTGGCGCGACGGGGTGGTGGCCGAGGTGCTGGTCACGGCCGGCGCACAGGTCGAGGCGGGCGCAGCGCTGATGCGGCTCGAGGACGAGGCGGAGGACGCGGCGTGATCCGGCTGCATCACGTGCCGCAATCGCGCTCGATGCGGGTGCTGTGGCTGCTCTACGAGCTGGATGTGCCCTTCGAGCTGGTGCTGCGGCCCTTCGACAAGTCGCTGCGCGCGCCGGACTATCTTTCGCTCTCGCCCGCCGGCCGGGTGCCGGCGCTGGAGATCGAGGGCGAGCGGATGTTCGAGAGCCTCGCGATGATGGAATATCTCTGCGAGCGCTTCCCGGAGGCGGGCTTGGGCCGGGCGCCGGGCAGCCCCGACCGCATGGGCTGGCTGAGCTGGCTGCACTTTGCCGAGACCATCAGCCAGCACGCGGCGGCGCTGACCCAGCAGCATCTCATGCTGCGCGAGGATGCGATGCGCTCGCCGATCATCATGCAGCTCGAGGCGAAGCGGCTTGAGAAATGCTATGCCGCGCTCGAGGCGCGGCTGTCGCCGCCGCTGGAGAAGCGCGACCACCTGCTGACCTCGGGGTTCTCGGCGGTCGATATCGCGGTCGGGCAGGCGGTCTACATGGCGCGGCATTTCGCGAAGATCGAGGGCTTTGCGGAGCTGAGCGCCTGGTATGCGCGGATCACTGGTCGGGACGGGTTCGCGAGATCCCTGCCGGGGCCGGAAGAGCGGCTCTACGGGCAGGACTTCTACCCGGCCTGGGAGAGCTAAGGGACATGGAGCGCGCCGTGCCGGCGCGCGCAGGTCGTCTCGCCGCCCGCGAGGCGGCTCGGGTTTGGGCCGCGTGGCGACGTGGGGCGCGGTGCCCGGCCCATGTTCGCACGGCGCGGGCGGGATTTGAGTATTTGGAACGTAGAGAAGATCGGGGTTGCGGGATCGACGTGTCTGCTGCGGGAGGACGAGGTCGGAGGGCGTGCCGCGCCTGGCCCGGCAGAGGCGCGGATCGCGAGGGGCGGCTTAGAGTATTTGGAACGTAGAGAAAACAGGAGTGGCGCGGCATGGGTGAGCGGGTCGAGATCTTCGAGGTCGGGCCTCGGGACGGGTTGCAGAACGAGGCGCGGGAGATTTCGGCGGCGGAAAAGATCGCGCTCGTGGATTGCCTGTCGCGGGCCGGCTTCCGGCGTATCGAATGCGCCAGCTTCGTGAGCCCGAAATGGGTGCCGCAGATGGCGAGCTCCGGCGAAGTGCTGGCGGGGATCACCCGGGCAGACGGGGTGTCCTACGCGGCGCTCACGCCCAACATGAAGGGCTTCGAGGCGGCGATGGCGGCAGGGGCCGACGAGGTGGCGATTTTCGGCTCGGCCTCGGAAGGATTCAGCCGCGCCAATATCAACGCCTCGATTCAAGAGAGTCTTGCGCGCTTTGCGCCTGTGGCCGAGGCGGCGAACGCGCGCGGCGTGCCGGTCAGGGGATATGTCTCCTGCGTCGTCGAGTGCCCCTATGACGGGGCCGTGGCGCCGGAGGCGGTCGCGCGGGTGGTCGCGGCGTTGCGCGACATGGGCTGCTACGAGGTCTCGCTCGGCGACACCATCGGGCGCGGCACGCCCGAGGCTGTTGATGCGATGCTTGCGGCGGTCCTGAGCGAGATGCCGGCGGCGCGGCTGGCGGGGCATTTCCACGACACCTCCGGGCAGGCGCTCGACAATATCGAGGTGGCGCTGGGGCGCGGGCTGCGGGTCTTTGACGCCGCGGGCGGGGGCCTGGGCGGCTGCCCCTATGCGCCGGGCGCGGCCGGCAACGTGGCCACCGAGGCGGTGGCGGCACGGCTGTCGGCGCTGGGTTACGAGCACGGGCTCGACATGGGCGTTCTTGAAGAGGCCGCCGGGATGGCGCGGGCAATGCGCGGCTGATCGCCGTGACGGACAACGGGACAGGGAGGACCGGCGATGGAGTTGATCAAGCTGACGCGCGACGGGCGCGGGGTGGCGGTGCTGACGCTGGCGCGGGCCGAGAAGCACAACGCGCTCTCGGCGCAGATGATGACCGAGCTCGAGGCGGCGGCGAAGGGGCTGGCCCGCGAGGACGACGTGCGCGTGGTGGTGCTGGCCGCCGAGGGGCGCTCGTTCTGCGCCGGGGGCGACCTGGCCTGGATGCGCGCGCAGTTCGGCATGGACGCGGCGACCCGCAAGGCCGAGTCGCGGCGCATCGCCACGGCACTGGCGGCGCTGGCGGCGCTGCCGCAGCCGCTCATCGGCAGGGTGCAGGGCAATGCGCTGGGCGGCGGCGTCGGGCTGGTCTCGGTCTGCGACGTGGCGATCGGCACGGAGGCGGTGAAGATGGGCTTCACCGAGACACGGCTCGGGCTGATCCCGGCCAATATCGGCCCCTATGCCATCGCGCGCATGGGCGCGACGCGGGCGCGCGAGGTGTTCATGTCGGGCCGGGTGTTCGACGCCGCGGAGGCCGTGCGACTCAACCTGCTCGCGAAGGTGGTCGCTCCGGAGGCGCTCGACGCGGCGGTCGAGGCCGAGATTGCGCCCTACCTCGGCTGCGCGCCCTTCGCGGTGCGCGACGCGAAGGCGCTGCTCAACGCCCTGGCGGGGCAGGTGAGCGAGGCCGATCTCGACTTTGCCATCGAGGCGCTGGCGAAGCGCTGGGAAACCGAGGAGGCGCGCGAGGGCATCGGCGCCTTTCTCGACAAGCGCAAGGCGCCCTGGGGCTGACCTGCGGGCAGGGGGTGTGTGATCCCGGCCCCGCCGCTTGCATCGTGGCGAAGGGGGCGGCAGGCTGAGACCTGTCGCAAGGAGACCGCGCCCTGATCCAGATCGCCCATTTCCATGCAACGCTTTGCCTTGCCGTGATCTTCTTCCAGATCGCGCTGATCTTTGGCGCGCCGCTGGCAGCGGTCGCGCCGGGGGCGACCGAGGCGGGCGCCTTGCCCTATCGCGGCCGGCTCTTCGCCGGGCTCACAGCCTTCCTGATGCTGTTCGCCGCGCTGTCGATCATCTCGGCGGCGGGGTTTCCGGGATTGGTCTGGCCGCGCTGGACCGGCTGGATCACGGTGGCACTGCACGCCGCCTCTGCCGGGCTGAGCCTTTTGTCGCGAAAGCCCGCCGAGCGCGCCGGCTGGGCGCCGGTCCAGGCGGTGCTGGCAGGACTGGCGCTGGTTGTCGTTACCGCCTGAGCGCCCCCGGCGGCGCGGCAATTGTATGCAGGAGTCGACGATAAAAATGTCGCGACCTTGCGGTGAGGGCACAAAATACAAGCTATCCTTCTAGAAAATCAGTGTTTTAACCAATTCTGAATATTTGAGCGGCTTGTTGACCCCGCCGGGTGTGAGCGATAAGTCACTCATAGCAAGGCAACATCGCCATGGTCTCCGCGCCGGTCGCTCGGCGCGCCTCGCAAAGGAGCCAGCAAGTGGAAGAGATGCTGAGGGAGTATCTCCCTATTCTCGTTTTCCTGGGCATCGCGGTCGCGCTCGGCGCCATCCTGATCCTCGCCGCCGTCGTGCTCGCCGTTCGTCATCCCGATCCCGAGAAGGTCTCGGCGTATGAATGCGGCTTCAACGCGTTCGACGACGCGCGCATGAAATTCGATGTCCGTTTCTACCTGGTCTCGATCCTGTTCATCATCTTCGATCTCGAGATCGCCTTCCTGTTCCCCTGGGCCGTGGCCTTCAAGGACGTGAGCATGGTGGGGTTCTGGTCGATGATGGTGTTCCTCGGCGTGCTGACCGCTGGCTTTGCCTATGAATGGAAGAAAGGGGCGCTGGAATGGGAGTGAGCGACGAGCAAACACCGCTGGTGACCGACGTACAGGGCGACGGACGCCAGGGTCCGAGGGTCAAGTCGGGCCCGTCCTCCCCGGTCGCCTATGGCACCTACCGCGCCGGCGGAGACCAGGAGGTCGCAACGCAGGCGCTGAACCGCGAGCTCTCGGACAAGGGCTTCCTGCTGACCTCGGTCGATGACGTGATCAACTGGGCCCGCACCGGCAGCCTGCACTGGATGACCTTCGGCCTGGCGTGCTGCGCCATCGAGATGATGCACACCTCGATGCCGCGCTACGATCTCGAGCGGTTCGGCAGCGCCCCGCGCGCCAGCCCGCGACAGTCTGACCTGATGATCGTCGCCGGCACCCTGACCAACAAGATGGCGCCGGCGCTGCGCAAGGTCTACGACCAGATGCCCGAGCCGCGCTACGTGATCTCCATGGGCTCCTGCGCCAATGGCGGTGGGTATTACCACTACAGCTACTCGGTTGTGCGCGGCTGCGACCGCATCGTGCCCGTGGATGTCTACGTGCCCGGCTGCCCGCCGACAGCGGAGGCGCTGCTTTACGGCCTGATGGCGCTTCAGAAGAAGATCCGCCGCACCGGCACGATCGTGCGATAGGCGAGGCGGGGAGAGAGCTATGACGCAAGCAATGAAAGAACTCGGCGGCCATCTCGAGATCCGGCGCCCCGACTGCGTGCTCGGCTGGTCCGTGGCCTTTGACGAGCTGACCGTCGACGTGACCCCGGCCAACATCCCGGGCTTCGTTGAGTTTCTGAAGACCGATCCGTCCTGCCGGTTCTCGACCCTGGTCGATATCACCGCGGTTGATCACCCCGAGCGGCCCAAGCGCTTCGACGTGGTCTACCACTTCCTGTCGATGTACCAGAACCAGCGTATCCGGCTGCGCGTGGCGGTGCGCGAGGATGACGTCGTGCCGTCGGTCACCGGCACCCACCCGAGCGCCGACTGGTTCGAGCGGGAGGTGTTCGACATGTTCGGCATCATTTTCTCGGGCCACCCGGACCTGCGCCGTATTCTCACCGATTACGGCTTCCGCGGCCATCCGCTGCGCAAGGACTTCCCGACCACCGGCTATGTCGAGGTGCGCTACGACGAAGAGCTCAAGCGCGTGGTCTACGAGCCGGTGAGCCTGGTGCAGGAGTATCGCCAGTTCGACTTCATGTCGCCCTGGGAAGGGGCGCAATACGTGCTGCCCGGCGACGAGAAGGCAGAGGCGAAGTGATGCGCGCAACGTCAGATGCCAAGATTTTTAGGACCAAAAGTCTTCGCGCCCCCGCGATGAGAGGACTGTTGACATGATGGACGGCTCGAAATTCGACGACGGCAGCACCGACGCGCTGTCGGGCGAGCAGCAGATCCGCAACTTCAACATCAACTTCGGGCCGCAGCACCCGGCGGCGCACGGCGTGCTGCGCCTCGTGCTCGAACTCGACGGCGAAATCGTCGAGCGCTGCGATCCCCATATCGGCCTGCTGCACCGCGGCACCGAGAAGCTGATGGAGAGCCGCACCTACCTGCAGAACCTGCCCTATTTCGACCGGCTCGACTATGTCGGCACGATGAACCAGGAACATGCCTGGTGCCTGGCAATCGAGCGCCTGACCGGCGTCGAGGTGCCGCGCCGGGCGCAGCTCATCCGCGTGCTCTACTGCGAGATCGGGCGCATCCTGAACCACCTGCTGAACGTGACCACGCAGGCCATGGACGTGGGCGCGCTGACGCCGCCGCTCTGGGGCTTCGAAGAGCGCGAGAAGCTGATGATCTTCTACGAGCGCGCCTGCGGGGCGCGCCTGCACGCGGCCTATTTCCGCCCCGGTGGTGTGCATCAGGATCTGCCGCCCGAGCTGATCGAGGACCTCGATACCTGGTGCGACGAATTCCCGGCCCGGCTGCAGGACATTGATGACCTGCTGACCGAGAACCGGATTTTCAAGCAGCGCAACGCCGATATCGGCGTCGTGACCGAGGACGACATCCAGAAATACGGCTTCTCCGGCGTGCTCGTACGCGGCTCGGGCCTCGCATGGGACCTGCGCCGCGCGCAGCCCTACGAGTGCTACGACGAGTTCGAGTTCCAGATCCCTGTCGGCAAGAACGGTGATTGCTATGATCGCTACCTCTGCCGCATGGCCGAGATGCGCGAAAGCGTGAAGATCATGAAGCAGGCGCTCGAGAAGCTGCGCCTGCCGGAAAACCAGGGCGATGTGCTGGCGCGCGGCAAGGTGACGCCGCCGAAGCGCTCCGAGATGAAGACCTCGATGGAGGCGCTCATCCACCACTTCAAGCTCTATACCGAGGGCTTCCACGTGCCCGAGGGCGAGGTCTATGCCTGCGTCGAGGCGCCCAAGGGCGAGTTCGGCGTCTATCTGGTGGCCGATGGCAGCAACAAGCCTTACCGCGCCAAGCTGCGTGCGCCGGGCTTCCTGCACCTGCAGGCGATGGATTACATCTGCAAGGGCCACCAGCTGGCCGACGTGGCGGCGATCCTCGGCTCGCTCGACATCGTGTTCGGCGAGGTCGACCGCTGAGGCGGCACTTCTGATGACGGGCGGGGCACCGGCGCGTGCCCGGCCGAGCGGCGTTTCTCGGAGGACTCCGGGGGCCGCGCCAAAGACAAGAGAACGAGGGAACGACATGCTGAAGAAAAGCTGGCTGCTGCTGCCGCTCATCGCCACCGCCGGCTGCCTTGCACTGCCGCCCGAGGGCGTCGACGACGCACAGCTGCGGGCCTTCGATGAGGCGGTGGCCTCGATCGGCTGCAACCTCGATTACGAGGCCGATTACCTGCCGGTCGAGCTGCAGACTGGTCTGACCCGCGAACAGGTCCAGCAGGTCGCCAACTACCGCATCGCGGCGGGCGCGGGCGAATCCACCGAGGTCGGCGGGTTCCGCCTGACCACCGGCAGCTGCACGCCGAGCGCCGAGGCACCGGTGGTCGAGGCCGAGCCCGCACCCGCGCCGACGAGCGCCGGCTGAGCCCGGTGACCGGCTTCGCCGCCATACCCTTCCCGAGCGCCCGGCGCCGGTAGAGACACCCTCAACAAGAGGCCATCCGACTGATGCTTCGCCGCCTTCATCCCGACCAGCCCGAGAGTTTCGCCTTCACCCAAGCCAACATGGCGTGGGCCGAGGGGCAGATAAGCAAGTATCCCGCCGGTCGCCAGGCCAGCGCGGTGATCCCGCTGCTGTGGCGGGCGCAGGAGCAGGAGGGCTGGCTCAGCCGTCCGGCGATCGAGGCCGTGGCCGAGATGCTCGACATGGCCTATATCCGGGTGCTCGAGGTCGCGACCTTCTACTTCATGTTCCAGCTGCAGCCGGTGGGCTCGGTGGCACATGTGCAGATCTGCGGCACCACGACCTGCATGATCTGCGGTGCCGAGGATCTGATGGCGGTCTGCAAGGACAAGATCGCGCCGAAGGCACACGAGGTCTCCGCCGACGGCAAGTTCTCGTGGGAAGAGGTGGAGTGTCTCGGGTCCTGCGCCAACGCGCCGATGGCGCAGATCGGCAAGGATTACTACGAGGATCTCACCGCGGAGCGCCTTTCCGAGATCCTCGACGAGCTCGCTGCCGGCAAGGTGCCTGTGCCGGGCCCGCAGAACGGGCGCTATTCGTCCGAGCCCAAGGGCGGGCCGGTGGTGCTGACCGAGCATGTCGAGGGCCGGGCGGAGTACAATGCCTCGGTCGAGCTTGCCACGACCATCGGCGACACGGTCAAGCGCATCGACGGCACCGAGGTGCCACTGCGCACCCCGTGGCGCGACCGCTCGGATGAAAAGGGCGATGCCGAGCCCGAAACCCATGCTCCGAAGCTCGCCGAGGACGTTCCGGCGGACGACACCGGCGTCGACAAGCGCGAGGCGCCGGTCGAGCCTGCCGCCAAGGTCGAAAGCCCGGCCGAGGACGAGGAGGTGGGCACCCGCCCCGAGGCGCTCGAGGGGCCGCGCGAAGGCGGGGCGGACGATCTCAAGCAGATCAAGGGCGTCGGGCCCAAGCTCGAGGAACTGTGCCACAGCCTCGGCTTCTTTCATTTCGATCAGATCGCAAACTGGTCCGAGGACGAGGTCGCCTGGGTCGATGCGAACCTTCAGGGCTTCAAGGGCCGGGTCACCCGGGATGGCTGGGTGGATCAGGCGAAAGTCCTATCCTCCGGTGGAGAGACGGAATTCTCCGGTCGTGCTAAGAAGGGGGACGTCAGCGAAGACTGACGCGGACCCACACGACCTTTTAGGGGAGGATTGGAATGACGGACATGGCAACGAACGGGACCTGCAAGCGCAACTGCTGGATTGCAGCGTCGGTGATCGGTGTGCTCGTGGCGCTGTTTGCGCTCGGGGGTCACAGGGGGCTCGTCGCGGCGATCCTGCTCGGGATCCTGGCGGCGGCGCTGCTCGGAAGCCTGTTCGTCTGGCTGACCTGCGCCCCGGTGCCGAAGCTTGGCGCGCGCAAGGCCAGCGCCCCGGCACAACCGGCCACGCCGAAGCCGGCAGCCCCCGCGGCAGAGCCAAAGCCTGCCAAGGTCGAGGAGGATGCGACCGCATCCGAGGAGGCTGCCGCCGAGCCCGCGCGTGATGAGCCGCTGATCAAGCCGAGCAAGCCGCTCGCCGGTCAGGCCGAGCTGGCGTCGCGCAAGGGCGACTGGAAATACGAGGCCGAGGCCGCGCCCGTCTCCGAAGGCGAGGGCACCCAGCCCGAGGCCCTCTCCGCCCCGCGCGAGAGCGGCGCCGACGACCTGAAGGAGATCAAGGGCGTCGGTCCCAAGCTCGAGACCTTGCTGCATGAGCCGGGGATCTACCATTTCGACCAGATCGCCGGTTGGAGCGCCGCCGAGGTCGCTTGGATGGACGCCAACCTCAAGGGCTTCCGCGGCCGCGTTTCGCGAGACGACTGGATCGGCCAGGCCAAGATCCTTGCCGCCGGGGGCGAGACCGGTTTCTCGACCCGCGTCGACAAGGGCGAGGTCTACTGAGGCCGGCAATCAAGACCCGCTCCGGACAAGTGCCGGGGCGGAAGACCACGCAAAAGGGGCGTGGCGCGATGGGCGCGCCGCAGGGGCCCCAAAGGCCAAGGAAAGGGCCAGAGCATGACCGACCGGGACCGCCACAACGGGCAGGGGCGCATCATCGCGCTCGTGATCGCCGGCACCGGGCTGGCCTGGATCGCCGCCATGCTGGCCGGCGAGGCGCTGGGATGGTCCCAGCGCACACGCGCCTTCTTCGACCTGGCGGCGATCGCCGGGTTCGGGACGGCGATCTGGATGATTTACGGGCTCTGGCGCGCGCGCCAGCAGAACAAGGACTGATGCGATGCTGAAGGACAAGGACCGCATTTTCACCAATCTCTACGGCATGCATGACCGCACGCTGCAGGGTGCGAAGAAGCGTGGCCACTGGGACGGAACCGCCGGGATCCTCGGCAAGGGCCGCGACTGGATCATCGACGAGATGAAGGCCTCGGGGCTGCGCGGCCGCGGCGGGGCCGGCTTCCCGACCGGCCTCAAGTGGTCCTTCATGCCCAAGGAGAGCGACGGTCGCCCGGCCTATCTGGTGATCAACGCCGACGAATCCGAGCCCGCGACCTGCAAGGACCGCGAGATCATGCGCCACGATCCGCACACGCTGATCGAAGGCGCGCTGATCGCCAGCTTCGCCATGGGAGCGCACACCTCCTATATCTACATCCGCGGCGAATATATCCGCGAGCGCGAGGCGCTTCAGGCGGCCATCGACGAGGCTTATGACGCCGGCATGATCGGCAAGAACGCCTGCGGCTCGGGCTGGGATTTCGACCTCTACCTGCACCACGGCGCCGGCGCCTATATCTGCGGCGAGGAAACCTCGCTGCTGGAAAGCCTCGAGGGCAAGAAGGGCATGCCGCGCATGAAGCCGCCGTTCCCGGCGGGCGCGGGCCTCTACGGCTGCCCGACCACGGTCAACAACGTCGAGAGCATCGCCGTCGTGCCGACCATCCTGCGCCGCGGCGCGAGCTGGTTCTCGGGCTTCGGTCGCAAGAACAACTCCGGCACCAAGCTCATGGGCCTTACCGGCCACGTCAACACGCCCTCGGTCTTCGAGGAAGAGATGTCGCTCTCGGTGCGCGAGATCATCGAGAAGCACGGCGGCGGCATCCGGGGCGGCTGGGACAACCTCAAGGCCATCATTCCCGGCGGCGCCTCCTGTCCGATCCTGCCGAAGGACAAGCTCGAAGACGCGATCTTCGATTTCGACTGGATGCGCGAGAACAAGTCGAGCTTCGGCACCGGCTGCATGATCGTGATGGATCAGAACACCGACGTGGTGAAGGCGGTCTGGCGGCTGTCGAAGTTCTTCAAGCACGAGAGCTGCGGCCAGTGCACCCCATGCCGCGAGGGCACCGGCTGGATGATGCGCGTGATGGACCGGCTGGTGCGCGGCGAGGCCGAAGTCGAAGAGATCGACATGCTGCTCGACGTGACCAAGCAGGTCGAGGGCCACACCATCTGCGCCCTGGGCGACGCGGCGGCCTGGCCGATCCAGGGCCTGATCCGGCATTTCCGCGAAGAAATCGAGGACCGCATCAAGGCCAAGAAGACCGGCCGCATGGGCGCGATGGCGGCAGAGTGAGCATGACGTTGCGCGCCGCATATCTCCTCGCGCCGGCCGTGGCGCTGCTGCTCGCGGGCTGTGCCCCCGGCACGGGCGTTGGCACGGGCGCGACCGGCGGAGCGGCGCTGCCCTCGGGAAGTTCGCTCGAGGCGCGCTGGGAGCGGCGTGTGGTCGCGCTTCTGGTGGCCGAGCGTATCGCCGATGCCTGCTACGGGGAGGGGATCTACCTCGCGCCGTCGCCCTATGGCGGTGCGGTGCATCGTGCCACCGAGGAGATGGTCGCCGCGGGCGAGGATCGCGCCGCGCTCGACGCGGTGTTTGCGGGACATGATTTCAACACCACCACGACCGCGGTCGAGAGCTATCTCGCCTCGCGCGGCGGGTCGGTGGAGGCGCCGGCCAGCCTCTGCGCCGTGGGTGAGGCCGAGATCGCCGAAGGCTCCGAGGTGGGTCGGGTGCTGACGAGACTATGAAGGACGGGATGGGCAAGGTGAGCAAGCGAAACGGCATCGGGACTTGGGCGGCGCTGGCGCTGACGGCGCTGGCCCTCGCGGGATGCGGCGGCGTCGAGAACGACTACAATTACGGCGGTGTCACCTTTACCGGCAAGGCCAAGCCGGTGAAGGGCGACCGGACGAGCTTTGTCTCGACCGCAGGTCCCGCCAGTGCCTCGCTCGACGGTGCCATCGGCGGCGCGAACTACGAGGGCATCAAGTACTGCATCGACTATCTCGGCACCTCCGATATCGAGTGGCAGGTCGGCCCCGACACGCCGCGCCAGCAGCTTGATCTGAGCGACAACCGCGTGACCTTCCGGGGGCGCTGCGTCGAGTGAGAGGTCTCGCCGTCATATCAGCGGCCTGCCGCGCATGTTATTGCATAACGCAACGTGCGGTCCCCACCTCGGGATGTGGAGACGTGCGCCCGCGCGCGTGCTCCGCAACCCCGCATCGGAGGACTGACATGCGCATCATCAAGACGCTTCTGCTGGCCTGCGCGACCACGGTCGCGAGCCTGCCCGCCGCCGCCACCGCCAAGGGGCCGCTGGGTCAGGTCAAGGAGATCAACGACGGCCTTCTGGCGGTGGGCATCGCCGACGAGATCCGCAAGACGTGCGGCGATATCGATGCCCGCATGATCACTGCCTACGCCTATCTCGCGAAGCTGAAGTCGCGGGCGCGTTCGCTGGGTTACAGCGAGGACGAGATCGAGGACTACGTGACCTCGAAGGACGAGAAGAAGAAGATGCGCGCCAAGGGCGAGGCATGGCTCGAGGCCCGCGGCGTGACGCTGGGCCAGGAAGCCGGCTACTGCCGCGTTGGCCGCGAAGAAATCAGCAGGGGCTCGCAGATCGGCGCGCTCCTGAGGGCCCGGTGATGCGGCGCGGCGCAGAGAACGCCACGACGCTCCTTGCCGGAGCCGCGGGCGGCCTCTGCGCCGCGCCGAGCACAAATTCTGTCTGGGAAGATGCCAATGAGTGACCTGCGCAAGATCATCATCGACGGGAAAGAGCTGGAGGTCGATCCGGCCATGACGCTGATCCAGGCCTGTGAGCAGGCCGGGATCGAGATCCCGCGCTTCTGCTACCACGAGCGCCTGTCGATCGCTGGCAACTGCCGCATGTGCCTTGTCGAGGTGGTGGGCGGCCCGCCCAAGCCCGCGGCCTCCTGCGCCATGCAGGTGCGCGACCTGCGCCCCGGGCCCGAGGGCCAGCCGCCGGTGGTCAAGACCAACTCGCCGATGGTCAAGAAGGCGCGCGAGGGGGTGATGGAGTTCCTGCTCATCAACCACCCGCTCGATTGCCCGATCTGCGACCAGGGCGGCGAATGCGACCTGCAGGACCAGGCGATGGCCTATGGCGTCGACTTCTCGCGCTTCCGCGAGCCCAAGCGCGCCGTCGACGATCTCGATCTCGGCCCGCTGGTCGAGACCCACATGACCCGCTGCATCTCCTGCACCCGCTGCGTGCGCTTCACCACCGAGGTGGCGGGCATCGCGCAGATGGGCCAGACCGGTCGGGGCGAGGATGCGGAGATCACCAGCTACCTGAACCAGACGCTGGATTCGAACCTGCAAGGCAACATCATCGACCTGTGCCCGGTGGGCGCGCTGGTCTCCAAGCCCTACGCCTTTACCGCCCGCCCGTGGGAGCTGACCAAGACCGAGAGCATCGACGTGATGGATGCGCTCGGCTCCAACATCCGGGTCGACACCAAGGGCCGCGAAGTGATGCGCTTCCTGCCGCGCAACCATGACGGCGTGAACGAGGAGTGGATTTCGGACAAGACCCGCTTCGTCTGGGACGGCCTGCGCCGCCAGCGCCTCGACAAGCCCTATATCCGCGACAACGGCAAGCTGCGCCCGGCCACCTGGCCCGAGGCGCTGACCAAGGTCGCCGAGACGCTGAAGGGCGCCAAGAAGCCGGTCGGCCTGGTGGGCGATCTCGCCTCCGTCGAGTCGGCGTTCTCGCTCAAGACCCTGATCGAGGGGCAGGGCGGTTCGGTCGAGTGCCGCACCGACAACGCCAAACTGCCCGCCGGCAACCGCTCAGCCTATGTCGGCAACGCGCTGATCGAGGACCTCGATGTCGCAAGCGAGGTCATCCTCGTGGGCGCGAACCCGGCGCAGGAAGCGCCCGTTCTCAACGCCCGCATCCGCAAGGCCTGGCTGCACGGTGCCACCGTGAAGCTGATCGGCGAGCCGGTGGACCTGACCTATGATTACGAGCATCTCGGCGCCGACCGCGCCGCCCTGTCCGCCGCCGAAGCGGGCGAGGGTGCTGTGGTCATCGTCGGGCAGGGCGCGCTGCAGGAGGCCGATGGCGCCGCGGTGCTCTCCACCGCGATGAAGCTGGCCGAGGCCGCCTCTGCCAAGTTCATGGTGCTGCACACCGCCGCCGCCCGCGTCGGCGCGCTCGACGTGAACGCGGTGACCGAGGGCGGCATGGATGCCGCCATCGACGGGGCCGACGTGATCTGGAACCTCGGCGCCGACGAACTCGAGATCGCCGAGGGGCCCTTCGTGATCTATCAGGGCAGCCACGGCGACCGTGGCGCGCACCGCGCCGACGTGATCCTGCCGGGCGCCGCCTACACGGAAGAGAACGGGCTCTTCGTCAACACCGAGGGCCGTCCGCAGCTTGCCATGCGCGCCTGCTTCCCGCCGGGTGAGGCCAAAGAGAACTGGGCCATTTTGCGCGCCCTGTCGGCCGAGCTTGGCGCGACGCTGCCTTGGGACAGCCTGCCGCAGCTGCGTCAGAAGCTGGTCGCCGAGGGGCCGCATCTGGCGCGGATCGACGAGGTGCCGGGCAACACCTGGGCCAGCACCGAGCCGGGCTCGCTGGGCAAGGCGTCGTTCCGCTACGCGATCAAGGATTTCTACCTGAGCAACCCGATCGCGCGGTCGAGCGTGCTGATGGCCGAGCTGTCGGCCAACGCCAAGGCCCGCCGCGACCAGCCGCTCGCCGCCGAATGACCATGCGGACGCGCCTCTCCCTCTCCTGCCTCGCGTTGACGGCGCTGGCCTCCTGCGCCGAGACGGCACAGGAGCCCGATGCGCCGTTCGTGCCGGTCTACGAGGGGGTGGAGACTCGGCTGCTCGATGGCGATCTGGTGAATTTCTTCGTGCAGATGCGCGGCGCCCGCGATGCGGCGGATGTCGAGGATTACGCCCGTTGCGCCGCGGCGCAGTACGCGCTGATCCGCGGCTACGGATTCGCGCGGCATCTGCGCACGAATGTCGCGCAAGAGGGTGGCCTCTGGCGCGGAGATGCTGTTTACACGATCTCGGCGGCGTTGCCCGCAGGGCTGAAGACGATCGACGCGGAAGTCGTCGCGTCAGCCTGCGCCGAGAACGAAATACCGATGGTGTGAGGGACACTTGATGGCAGACTTCTTCTCAACCCCACTCGGAACCTTCGTGATCATCCTGGCCCAGTGCCTGGCCGTGCTCGGCTTCGTGATGATCTCGCTGCTGTTCCTGGTCTACGGTGACCGCAAGATCTGGGCCGCGGTCCAGATGCGGCGCGGGCCGAACGTCGTGGGCACCTTCGGCATCCTGCAATCGGTGGCCGACGCGCTGAAATACGTGCTCAAGGAGGTGGTGATCCCCGCCGGGTCCGACAAGGCGGTGTTCATCCTCGCGCCGATGATCTCGTTCGTCATGTCGATGATCGCCTGGGCGGTGATCCCGTTCTCGGACGGCTGGGTGCTCTCGGACATCAACGTGGCCATCCTCTACGTCTTCGCGATCTCCTCGCTCGAGGTCTACGGCGTGATCATGGGCGGCTGGGCGTCGAACTCGAAATACCCGTTCCTCGGCTCGCTGCGCTCTGCCGCGCAGATGATCTCCTACGAGGTCTCGATCGGCCTGATCATCATCGGCGTGATCATCTCGACCGGCTCGATGAACTTCGGCAACATCGTGCAGGCGCAGGACACCGGCTGGGGCTTCTTCGGCTGGTACTGGCTGCCGCATTTCCCGATGGTCTTCCTGTTCTTCATCTCGGCGCTGGCCGAGACCAACCGCCCGCCCTTCGACCTGCCGGAAGCGGAATCCGAGCTCGTCGCCGGCTACCAGGTGGAATACTCGGCCACGCCGTTCCTGCTGTTCATGGCGGGTGAATACATCGCCATCTTCCTGATGTGCGCGCTGACCTCGCTGCTGTTCTTCGGCGGCTGGCTGTCGCCGATCCCGGGTCTGCCGGACGGCGCGCTGTGGATGGTCGGCAAGATGGCCTTCTTCTTCTTCATCTTCGTGATGGTGAAGGCGATCACGCCCCGCTATCGCTACGACCAGCTCATGCGTCTTGGCTGGAAGGTGTTCCTTCCGTTCAGCCTCGTGTGGGTGGTCTTCGTGTCCTTTGCCGCCAAGTTCGGCTGGTTCTGGGGCATCTTCGCCCGCTGGACCACGGGAGGTTAAGCTAGCTCATGACTCAGATCGATTACGGCCGCGCGGCCAAGTATTTCCTGCTCACCGACTTCATCAAGGGCTTCGCCCTGGGGCTGAAATACTTCTTCGCGCCCAAGCCCACCCTCAACTACCCGCACGAGAAGGGCCCGCTGTCGCCGCGTTTCCGCGGCGAGCACGCGCTGCGCCGCTATCCCAACGGCGAAGAGCGCTGCATCGCCTGCAAGCTTTGCGAGGCGATCTGCCCGGCCCAGGCCATCACCATCGATGCCGAGCCGCGCGATGACGGCAGCCGCCGCACCACGCGCTACGACATCGACATGACCAAGTGCATCTATTGCGGCTTCTGCCAGGAGGCCTGCCCGGTCGACGCCATCGTCGAGGGGCCGAACTTCGAGTTTGCCACCGAGACCCGCGAAGAGTTGTTCTACGACAAGCAGAAGCTGCTCGAGAACGGTGAGCGCTGGGAAGCCGAGATCGCCCGCAACCTCGAACTGGACGCGCCCTACCGCTGAGCCGAGAGAGATCGCCATGACCGCCACCCGCACCGCCCTTTCCGCAAGCCGCTGCCGCCTCGCGCGGCGGTGTGGCGGTGCGCTTGACCAAGGATTGACGGCATGACCGAAAAGACCCCGTTCGAGCTGATGATGCAGCAGGCGCATGAGATGGCGAAGGCCTTCAACCCCGCGCTCGAGAGCTTCTCGCCGCGCGAGTACGAAAAGCTCTGGCCGACCATGCCCAAGGATTTCATGGAGTTCTGGTTCGGCCGCGGCATGTCGAAGGAGGGTCTCGACAGCAAGACCCGGCTTCTGCTGACGCTGGCGGGGTTGACGATGCAGGGCGCGCAGGCCGATACGCCGGTCAGGATGACCGTGCGCCACCTGATCGAGGCCGGCGCCACCAAGGACGAGATCGCCGAGACCATCGCCCACATGTCGATGTTCGCCGGCATACCCGCCATGACCCGCGCCATGGAGCTTGCGCGCGAGGTGATGGAAGACAACAAGGATGACGAAGAATGACCGTGTTCGCCTTCTACCTGTTCGCGCTCTGCACCATCGTCGGCGGGCTGTTCACCGTGATCAGCCGAAACCCGGTGCACTCGGTGCTCTGGCTGATCCTGGCCTTCCTCAGCTCGGCCGGGCTGTTCGTGCTGCTGGGGGCGGAGTTCGTGGCAATGCTGCTGATCATCGTCTACGTGGGCGCGGTGGCGGTGCTGTTCCTCTTCGTGGTGATGATGCTCGATGTCGATTTCGCCGAGCTTCGGGCCGGGATGGCGAAATACATGCCGCTGGCGCTGCTGATCGGGGTGATCCTCCTGATGCAGCTCGGCATGGCCTTCGGCGTGTGGGAGGTCTCCGAGATCGCCGCCTCGCAGCTCTCGGCCCCGACGCCGCTCGCCACCGAGACCCAGAACACCGCGGCGCTCGGCCTGCTGCTTTATGACCGTTATTTCCTGCTGTTCCAGCTCGCCGGCCTGATCCTGCTGGTGGCGATGATCGGGGCCATCGTGCTGACGCTGCGCCACCGCCAGGACGTCAAGCGCCAGAACGTGCTGGCGCAGATGTACCGCGATCCGAAGAAGGCGATGGAACTTCGGGATGTGAAACCGGGGCAGGGGCTCTAAGGCCGCCGCCCGGCTCGCCCGCCCGGGCGAGCGACCAGAACGGGGCCCGTGGGCCCGACGCAAGACAAATGCTCCGCAACAGGGGCGGAAGAGGGACAGCGATGAGCGTAGCCAGTTGGATAGCCATCTTTTTCGCGGGAATCTTCGTTCCCGTCGTCCTCGGGGTGCGCCAGTCGCGGCGCCGGAACGGAGAGCGCACATGATCGGAGTCGAGCATTACCTCACAGTGGCGGCGGTGCTGTTCGTCACCGGCATCTTCGGGATCTTCCTGAACCGGAAGAACGTCATCATCCTGCTGATGAGCATCGAGCTCATCCTGCTCTCGGTGAACATCAACTTCGTGGCCTTCTCGGCGCATCTCGGCGATCTCGCGGGGCAGGTCTTCACGCTCTTCGTGCTGACCGTGGCCGCAGCCGAGGCGGCGATCGGCCTCGCGATCCTCGTCTGCTTCTTCCGCAACCGCGGCTCGATCGCCGTGGAAGACGTCAACGTGATGAAAGGCTAAAGCGAGATGGAGACGATCATCCTCTTCGCGCCGCTCGTGGGCGCCATCATCGGTGGCTTCGGCTGGAAGATCATCGGCGAGACCGCCGCGATGTGGACCACCACCGGCCTGCTGTTCCTGGCCTGCCTGCTGTCGTGGATCGTGTTCCTGACGCTGGGCGAGGCGCACACGGTATCGCTGTTCCGCTTCATCGAGAGCGGCACGCTCTCGACCGAGTGGGCGATCCGCGTCGACCGGCTGACCGCGATCATGCTGATCGTGGTGACCACGGTCTCGGCGCTCGTGCACCTCTACAGCTTCGGCTACATGGCGCATGACCCGCAGTTCGAGCACACGCCCTACAAGGCGCGCTTCTTCGCCTATCTCTCGCTCTTTACCTTCGCGATGCTGTCGCTGGTGACCGCCGACAATCTCGTGCAGATGTTCTTCGGCTGGGAGGGCGTGGGCCTGGCGTCGTACCTGCTGATTGGCTTCTACTACAAGAAGCCCTCGGCCAACGCCGCCGCGATGAAGGCCTTCGTGGTCAACCGGGTCGGCGATTTCGGCTTTGCGCTGGGGATCTTCGGGCTGTTCTACCTGACCGACAGCATCCAGTTCGACATCATCTTCAACGAAGTGCCGAACATCGCCGAGACCCAGCTCCACTTCCTGTGGCGCGAGTGGAACGCGGCCAACCTGATCGCCTTCCTGCTGTTCATCGGCGCGATGGGCAAGTCGGCGCAACTGCTTCTCCACACTTGGCTGCCCGACGCGATGGAAGGCCCGACGCCGGTCTCGGCGCTGATCCACGCCGCCACCATGGTGACCGCGGGCGTGTTCCTCGTCTGCCGCATGTCGCCGCTGATGGAGTTCGCGCCTGAGGCCACCGCCTTCATCACCTTCCTCGGCGCGACCACGGCGTTCTTCGCCGCCACCGTCGGCCTCGTGCAGAACGACATCAAGCGCGTCATCGCCTATTCGACCTGTTCGCAGCTCGGCTACATGTTCGTGGCCGCCGGCGTCGGCGTCTACTCGGTGGCGATGTTCCACCTGCTGACCCACGCCTTCTTCAAGGCGATGCTGTTCCTCGGGGCGGGCTCGGTGATCCACGCGATGCATCACGAGCAGGACATGCGCAATTACGGCGCGCTGAAGAACAAGATCCCGATGACCTTCTGGGCGATGATGATCGGCACGCTGGCGATCACCGGCGTCGGCATCCCGCTCACCGGCTGGTTCGGCTTCGCGGGCTTCGTCTCCAAGGACGCGATCATCGAGAGCGCCTGGGCCGGCACCGCCGGGGGCTATGCCTTCTGGATGCTGGTCATCGCGGCGCTGTTCACCAGCTTCTACAGCTGGCGCCTGATCTTCCTGACCTTCTTCGGCAAGGCGCGGGGCGACAAGCACACCCACGAGCACGCACATGAAAGCCCCAAGGTGATGCTGATCCCGCTGGGCGTTCTCGCCATCGGCGCGGTGTTCTCGGGCATGGTGTTCTACAAGTCCTTCTTCGGCGACCATGACAAGGTGCTGAGCTTCTTCGGAATGCCCGCGCATCACGCCGAGGCCTCCGAAGGTGGCCATGGCAGCGAGACTGGCACCGAGACCGCGCAAGCCGGCCACGGCGAGGAGGCTGCGCCCGCAGCCGAAGAGGCCCCCGCGGAAGAGACCGCAGCCGCCGACGCGGCGCATGGCGAGGAGGGCGACACCGCCCACGCCGCCACCGGGCTCGAGTATGGCGCGATCTACATGGCGCCCGACAACACGGTGATGGACGACGCGCACCACGCGCCGGTCTGGGTGAAGCTCTCGCCCTTCATCGCCATGGTTCTGGGCTTCGTGGTGGCCTACTGGTTCTACATCGTGAACCCGACGCTGCCGCGCAAACTCGCCGAGAACCAGCGTCCGCTGTACCTGTTCCTGCTGAACAAGTGGTATTTCGACGAGGCCTATGACTTCCTCTTCGTCCGCCCCGCCAAGGCGGTGGGCCGGTTCTTCTGGAAGCGCGGTGACGGCAACGTCATCGATGGCACCATCAACGGCGTCGCGATGGGGATCATCCCCTTCCTGACCAAGCTCGCGGGACGCGCGCAGTCCGGCTACATCTTCACCTACGCCTTCGCCATGGTGATCGGGATCGCGATCCTGGTGACCTGGATGTCGATCCTCGGAGGGGCCCACTAATGGATAACCTGCTGTCCATCGTCACCTTCCTGCCCGCGCTGGCGGCGCTGATCCTGGCGCTGTTCCTGCGCGGCGGGGATGCTGCCGCCGACCGCAACGCCAAGTGGCTGGCGATGATCGCCACCTCGGCGACCTTCGTGATCTCGCTGTTCATCCTGTTCCAGTTCGACGCCTCGAACACCGGCTTCCAGATGGTGGAAGAGGGGACCTGGATCATGGGGATGAACTACAAGATGGGCGTCGACGGTATCTCGGTGCTGTTCGTCATGCTCACCACCTTCATGATGCCGCTGACCATCCTCGCGAGCTGGGACGTCAAGCTGCGGGTGAAGGAATACATGATCGCCTTCCTGCTGCTCGAGACGCTGATGCTCGGCGTGTTCATGGCGCTCGACCTGGTGCTGTTCTACCTGTTCTTCGAGGCAGGCCTGATCCCGATGTTCCTGATCATCGGCATCTGGGGCGGCAAGAACCGCATCTATGCCAGCTTCAAGTTCTTTCTCTACACCTTCCTCGGCTCGGTCCTGATGCTGGTGGCGATGGTGGCGATGTATGCCGATGCCGGCACCACCGACATCCCGACGCTGCTGGCGCACGAGTTCGCCTTCGCCGATTTCGAGGTGCTGGGCATCCACATCGTCGGTGGCCTGCAGACCATGCTCTGGCTCGCCTTCTTCGCCAGCTTCGCGGTGAAGATGCCGATGTGGCCGGTGCACACCTGGCTGCCCGACGCGCACGTTCAGGCGCCCACGGCCGGCTCGGTCGTGCTGGCGGCGATCCTGCTGAAGATGGGTGGCTACGGCTTCCTGCGCTTCTCCCTGCCGATGTTCCCGGTGGGCTCCGAGGTCATGGCGCCGCTGGTGTTCTGGATGTCAGCCATCGCCATCGTCTACACCTCGCTCGTCGCGCTGGTGCAGGAGGACATGAAGAAGCTCATCGCCTATTCGTCGGTCGCTCACATGGGCTACGTGACCATGGGCATCTTCGCCGCCAACCAGCAGGGCATCGACGGCGCCATCTTCCAGATGATCAGCCACGGCTTCATCTCGGGCGCGCTGTTCCTCTGCGTCGGCGTGATCTACGACCGGATGCACACCCGCGAGATCGACGCCTATGGCGGCCTGGTGAACCGGATGCCGGCCTACGCGCTGATCTTCATGCTCTTCACCATGGCCAATGTCGGCCTGCCGGGCACCTCTGGCTTCATCGGCGAATTCCTGACGCTAATGGGCATCTTCCAGGTCAACACCTGGGTCGCCGCCGTGGCCGCCTCGGGGGTGATCTTCTCGGCGGCCTACGCGCTCTGGCTCTACCGCCGCGTGGTGCTGGGAGACCTGATCAAGGAGAGCCTGCGCACCATCCAGGACATGACCGCGCGCGAGAAGTGGATCTTCGCGCCGCTGGTGGTCATGACGCTCTGGCTCGGGGTCTACCCGGCGGCGGCGCTGGACATCATCGGGCCCTCGGTCGAGGCGCTCGTGGGCAATTATGACACGGCCGTCGCGGCCGCCGATCTTGGCGGACCGACCGTGGCCGAAGCGAACCACTAAGGGGGCGGGGCATGATCTCGGCTGATCTCAACATCATCCTCCCGGAGATCGTTCTGGCGGTCTTTGCCATGCTGGCGCTGATCGGCGCGGTCTATACCGGCAAGGACAAGCTCGCCCCGGTGCTGGTCTGGGCCAGCGCTGCGGTGATGCTGGTCATGGCGCTCTGGATCGGCACCACCGGCGGGCAGGACCAGACGGCGTTCTGGGGCATGTTCACCGACGACGCCTTCTCGCGCTTCGCCAAGGTGGCGATCCTGCTCTCGGCGGCGGTCGTGCTGCTGATGTCCGAGGGCTACATGTCGCGCCACGGGCTCCTGCGCTTCGAGTACCCGGTGCTGGTGCTGCTCTCGGTCGTGGGCATGATGGTCATGGTCTCCGCCGGGGACCTGATGACGCTCTACATGGGGCTCGAGCTGCAATCGCTGGCGCTCTACGTCGTGGCCTCGCTGCGCCGCGACAGCGAGCGTTCGACCGAGGCCGGCCTGAAATACTTCGTGCTCGGCGCGCTGAGCTCGGGCCTGCTGCTCTACGGCGCCTCGCTGGTTTACGGCTTCGCCGGCACCACGCTGTTCTCCGGCGTCATCGCGGCGGCCACCGAGGGGCACATGTCGATCGGCCTTCTGATCGGCCTGGTGCTGATGATCTCGGGCCTGGCGTTCAAGGTCTCGGCAGTGCCGTTCCACATGTGGACGCCTGACGTCTACGAAGGCTCGCCGACCCCGGTCACCGCGTTCTTTGCCACCGCGCCGAAGGTTGCCGCGATGGGTCTCTTCGCACGGCTGCTCTTCGACGCCTTCGGCGGCGCCATTGCCGACTGGAGCCAGGTCGTGGCGCTGCTGTCGCTGCTGTCGATGTTCCTCGGCGCCATCGCCGCCATCGGCCAGCGCAACATCAAGCGCCTGATGGCCTATTCCTCGATCACCCATATGGGCTTTGCCCTGATGGGGCTGGCCGCGGGCACCGAGTTCGGCGTGCAGGCGATGCTGGTCTACATGGCAATCTACGTCACGATGAATGTCGGCACCTTCGCCTTCATCCTGTCGCTGAGCCGCGAGGGCCAGCCGGTGACCGATATCGGCGCGCTGGGGATGTATTCCAAGCGCGAACCGGGCAAGGCGCTGGCGATGCTGGTGCTGCTGTTCTCCCTCGCGGGCGTGCCGCCGCTGGTGGGCTTCTTCGGCAAGCTCTACGTGCTGCAGGCGGCCTATGGCGGCGGGCTGGCATGGCTGGCGGTGGCCGGTGTGATCGCCTCGGTGATCAGCGCCTTCTACTACCTGCGCATCGTCTACTTCATGTATTTCGGTGAGGAGCGCGAGGACGCGCTGGATACCGGCGGGTCCCCGGTGCTCTGGGGCTTCCTGATGGTCTCGGCCTTCCTGATGGTGGCGGGGGTGGTGAACCTCTTCGGCGTCGAGGGCGCCGCGGCCGCGGCGGCGGCGACGCTTGTCAACTGAGCCGCACCGCCAGATGCCTGCAAACGGTGACGCGCCTCTGGCGCGTCGCTTTTTTCGTGCCGCCTGCGGCGGGTTTGCCTCCGGCGGGGATATTTTGAGCCAGAAGAAACACAACGGGGCGCGGGCGTGAGCTGGCCCGCGGGATATGGCCGCCGGGTGCTGGCGGAGATCGACAGCACCAATGCCGAAGCCGCGCGGCTGGCGGGGACGCTGGCGGGGCCCGAATGGATCTGCGCCCTGCGTCAGACCGCCGGGCGCGGGCGGCGCGGGCGGGCCTGGGCCAACCCCGAGGGCAATTTCGCCGCCACGCTGCTGACCATGCCGCGAGAGGCGCCGCAACTCGTGGCGCTGCGCAGCTTCGTGGCCTCTCTGGCGCTGTTCGATGCCTTCTCCGCGGCCACCGGCCGGGTCGACGGGCTGGCGCTGAAATGGCCCAACGACGTGCTGCTCAATGGCGGCAAGGTGGCGGGCATCCTGCTCGAGAGCCTCGGCCAGCGCCGCGGCGTGGCGCATCTGGCGATCGGCATCGGGGTCAACCTCGTGGCCGCACCCGGCGCCGACGAGGTCGAGCCCGGTGCGCTGCGTCCGGTGTCGCTCTTGTCGGAGACCGGGGTGCAGGTGGAGCCCGAGGCGTTTCTCGAGCTGCTGGCCAGCGCCTATGCTGAGCACGAGGCCCGGTTCGTGACCTATGGCTTCGCGCCGCTGCGCGAGGCCTGGCTGGCGCGCGCCGCGCGGCTGGGCGAGGTGATCACCGCGCGCACCGGTACGGCCGAGATCACAGGCACCTTCGAGACCGTGGACGCCGGCGGAAATCTGGTGTTGAAGAGCAGCGCCGGGCGGCAGGCGATCGCCGCGGCGGACGTGTTTTTCTGAGGGAGGAGGCACTGATGCTTCTCGCCATCGACTGCGGCAACACCAACACGGTCTTCTCGATCTGGGACGGCGAGCGCTTCCTCGCGACCTGGCGGACCTCGACCGAGCATCAGCGCACCGCCGACCAGTATTACGTCTGGCTCTCGACCCTGATGGAGTTCCAGGGCATCGAGGCCGACATCACCGACATGATCATCTCGTCGACCGTGCCGCGGGTGGTGTTCAACCTGCGCGTCCTGGCCGACCGCTATTTCAACACGCGGCCCTATGTGGTCGGCAAGCCCGATTGCCGGCTGCCGGTGGATGTGCGCGTCGATGCGGGCACCGCGGTGGGGCCGGACCGTCTTGTAAACACGGTGGCGGGTTACGATCTATATGGCGGCGACCTGATCGTGGTGGACTTCGGTACCGCCACCACCTTCGACGTGGTGGCAGGCGACGGGGCTTACGTCGGCGGCGTGATCGCGCCCGGCGTGAACCTCAGCCTCGAGGCGCTGCACCAGGCCGCCGCCGCGTTGCCGCATGTGGACATCACCAAGCCGCAGCGCGTGGTGGGCACAAACACCGTGGCCTGCATGCAATCCGGCGTGTTCTGGGGCTATGTCGGCCTCGTCCGTGAAATTTGCGACCGCATCAAGGCCGAACGTGATCGGCCGATGAGGGTCATCTCAACAGGCGGGCTGGCGCCTCTTTTCCAGCAATCCGAGGACCTGTTCGACGAGTGGGTGGATGAACTCACCATGCATGGTCTGACCGTCATACACAGCTACAACAAGAGGCAGGAAACTGCATGAGTAACGAGCGTATCATCTACCTCCCGCTGGGGGGCGCCGGCGAGATCGGCATGAACTGCTATGTCTACGGATATGGCGAACCGGGCAAGGAGCGTCTGATCGTCGTCGATCTGGGCGTCGCCTTCCCCGACATGGACAGCAGCCCCGGCGTCGACATCATCTTCGCCGACATCGCCTGGCTGGAGCAGAACCGCGACCGCATCGAGGCGGTGTTCATCACCCACGCCCACGAGGACCATATCGGCGCCGTGGGCCATTGCTTCGAGCGGCTCGGCGTCCGGATCCACGCCCGCGCCTTCACCGCCAACCTGGCGCGCCAGAAGCTGGCCGAGTACGGCTATTCCGAGGACACGGTGCAGACCTGCTCGAAATGGCCCGAGACCGTCGAGGCGGGGCCGTTCAAGGTCGGCTTCCTGCCGATCTCGCACTCGATCCCGGAAAGCTCGGCGCTGGTCATCGACACGCCCGGCGGGCGGCTGATCCACTCGGGCGACTTCAAGCTCGACCCGACCCCGATCGTTGGCGAAGCCTTCGATCCCGAGCTCTTCGCCGAGGTCTCGGCGGGCGGCGTCAAGGCGCTGATCTGCGACTCGACCAATGTGTTCTCGCCCAACCCGGGGCGCTCGGAGGTCGAGGTCGGGCCGAATATCGAGGAACTGGTCGCCGGCGCGCCCAACATGGTGGTCGCCACCACCTTCGCCTCCAACGTGGCGCGGGTTAAGACGCTGGCCGAGGCGGGCTCCAAGGCGGGCCGCTCGATCTGCCTTCTGGGCCGCGCCATGCGCCGGATGATCGAGGCCGCCATCGAGACCGGCGTGCTGACCGATTTCCCGCCGGTGATCGGGCCCGAGGACGCGGTGCAGATCCCGCGCGAGAACGTCATGCTGATCGTCACCGGCAGCCAGGGCGAGCGCCGCGCCGCCAGCGCGCAGCTGTCGCGGGGCAAGTACAACGGCATCGAGTTGAAGGAGGGCGATATGTTCCTGTTCTCCTCCAAGACCATCCCGGGCAACGAGAAGGACGTGATCCGGATCATGAACAACCTGTCGGAGAAGGGCGTCGACGTGGTCGATGACAGCGCCGGCAAGTATCACGTCTCGGGCCATGCCAATGGGCCCGATCTCGAGCGGCTGCACGAGATCGTGTCGCCGCAGCTGGTGATCCCGATGCATGGCGAACACCGTCACCTGCGCGAGCACGTCAAGCTTGCCAAGGCCAAGGGCCGTGCCGGCGTGCTGGCGGTCAACGGCATGATGATGGACCTGAGCGGCAACGAGCCCACCGTGGCCGAGTGGATCGACGCGGGCCGCACCTATCTCGACGGCTCGGTGCAGATCGGTGCGCTTGACGGCATCGTGCGCGACCGCATCCGCATGGCGCTGAACGGCCATGTCATCGTGACGGTGATCCTCGACGAGGATGACGAGCCGCTGGGCGAGCCGTGGTGCGAGCTGAAGGGCCTGCCCGAGACCGGGCGCTCCAACGCCTCGCTGGTCGAGGTGCTGGAAGAGGACCTGAGCCAGTTCCTCGGCCGTGCCGGCGAGAAGACCCTCACCGATGACGACAAGATCGAGGAGGGCATGCGCCGCATCGTGCGCAACACCGCCCAGAACGAGATCGGCAAGAAGCCGGAAGTCACCATCGTGGTCAGCCGCCTCTCCTGAGGCGGCCGACACCGTTGACGCGGTCGCCGCCTTGCGCCATGCCATCCGTCATGACGGATCATGACGCAGAGGCGGTGCTCGGCCGCATTCCCGGACGCCTGAAAGAGGCGCGGCAGGCCCGTGGCCTGTCGCTCGACGCGGTGGCGAAACTGTCGGGCGTCAGCCGCTCGATGGTCAGCCAGATCGAGCGCGGCGAAAGCAACCCGACGGTGGCGACGCTGTGGAACCTCACCCGCGCTCTGCAGGTGGATTTCGCCGGGCTGCTGGAGCTCGGCCAGCCCGAGCGCGGCATCGAGGTGATCCGCGCCGCGCAGGCGCCGACGATCACCGGCCACGGGCAGGGCTGCCACATCACCATCCTCTCGGAGCCCGAGAAAGTGGGCATCTACGAGATCTACGACATCCGCTTCGATCCCGGCGGTGCGCTCGAGAGCGGGCCGCACGGGCAGGGCGCACGCGAGCATCTGACGGTGCTCGAGGGCGGTCTCAGCGTGGTTTCGGGCGAGGCGCAGGAGACACTCGCGCCGGGCGACACGGCGCGCTACGCTGCCGATGTCGCACATGCGATCCGCGCCGGCGAGCAGAGCGCCCGCTGCTTCCTGATCGTGGAGACGCCATGAGGATGTGGTGTGTGACGTCATAGCGGATGTGAATCCGGGATAACGTATCTTTTATATTGACCTGAAATCCGTAATGTCGGAAAAGGGGCGCAATCCAACGGAAGGAGTGCCCTCATGTCCGATGCTTTTCTCAGCCACATGCGCGACACGCTCGCGGGGATCGAGGCCGACGGCCTGATGAAGACCGAGCGGCTGATCACCTCGCCGCAGGGCACCCGCGTCGGCGTCGATGGGCGCGAGCTGATCAATCTCTGCGCCAACAACTACCTCGGGCTCGCCGACCACCCGGCTCTGGTCGAGGCGGCGACGGAAGCGATGCGCGATCACGGCTATGGCATGGCCTCGGTGCGCTTCATCTGCGGCACGCAGGATCTGCACCGCGAGCTGGAGCAGCGGTTGGCGGCGTTCCTCGGAACCGAGGACAGCATCCTTTTCGCCGCCTGTTTCGATGCCAACGGCGCGCTGTTCGAGCCGCTTCTGGGGCCGGAGGATGCGGTGATCTCGGATGCGCTCAACCACGCCTCGATCATCGACGGCATCCGGCTCTGCAAGGCCAAGCGCTACCGCTACGCCAATTCCGACATGGCGGATCTCGAGGCGCAGCTGAAGGCGGCGCGGGCGGATGGCGCGCGCCATATCATGATCGCCACCGACGGGGTGTTCTCGATGGATGGCTACCTTGCCAAGCTGCCCGAGATCCGCGCGCTGGCCGATCAATACGATGCGCTGCTGATGGTCGACGATTGCCATGCGACCGGCTTCATGGGGCCGAAGGGCGCGGGCACGCCAGCCCATTGCGGGGTCAGCGCAGACATCCTCACCGGGACGCTGGGCAAGGCTCTAGGCGGCGCGCTTGGCGGCTATATCGCCGGCCCGCAGCCGGTGATCGACCTGCTGCGCCAGCGCGCGCGGCCCTATCTCTTCTCCAATGCGCTGCCGCCTGCGGTGGTGGCCGCGGGGCTCAAGGCGCTCGATCTGGTCGAGCAGGGCGACGACCTGCGCGCGCAGCTCTTCGAGAATTCCCGCTACTGGCGCGACGGGCTGACCGAGATCGGGTTCGACCTTCTCGAGGGTGAGCACCCGATCATCCCGGTGATGCTGTATGATGCCCGCAAGGCGCAGGCGATGGCGCAGCGGCTCTACGAGCTTGGCGTCTACGTGTCGGGGTTCTTCTTCCCGGTGGTGCCCAAGGGCCGCGCCCGCATTCGCACCCAGATGAACGCCGCGCTGACCCGCGCGGATCTTGACGAGGCCCTCGCCGCCTTTGACCGGGCCGGCCGCGACACAGGGGTGCTGACATGACCAACCAGATGATCGCATTGGAGAAGTCGAAACCGGAGCCGGGTCTCTGGCAGGTCGAGGCGCCGGTGCCCGAGATCGGCCCGGAGGATGTGCTGATCCGGATCAACAAGACCGGCATCTGCGGCACCGACATCCATATCTGGAACTGGGACGAGTGGGCGCAGCGCACCGTGCCGGTGCCGCTGATCACCGGCCACGAATTCGCCGGCGAGATCGTCGAGCTGGGCCGCGACGTGACCGGTCTCGAGATAGGCCAGCGCTGCTCGGGAGAGGGGCACCTGATCGGGCGTCAGAGCCGCCAGAGCCGCGCCGGGCGCTTCCACCTCGATCCCGAGACCCGCGGCATCGGCGTCAACGAGCAGGGCGCTTTCGCCGAGTATCTTCGCCTGCCGGCCTTCAACGTGGTGCCGCTGCCCGATGCCGTCGACGACGAGATCGGCGCGATCCTCGATCCGCTGGGCAACGCGGTGCACACGGCGCTGAGCTATGATCTGGTGGGCGAGGACGTGCTGATCACTGGCGCCGGCCCCATCGGCATCATGGCGGCGGCGGTGGCCAGGCATGTGGGCGCGCGGCACGTGGTCATCACCGACGTGAATCCGGCGCGACTCGAGCTTGCGGCGCAGGTGACGGACGTGGTGCCGGTCAACGTGGCGCAGGAGGATCTGCGCGACGTGGCGGCGCGGCTGAAGATGAAGCAGGGCTTCGACGTCGGGCTCGAGATGTCGGGCAATCAGGCGGCGCTCGACCAGATGGTCGAAAGCCTCGTGATGGGCGGGCGCATCGCGCTGCTGGGCATTCCGCCGGGCAAGAGCCCGGTCGACTGGTCGCGCATCGTGTTCAAGGCGATCACGCTCAAGGGCATCTATGGCCGCGAGATCTTCGAGACCTGGTACAAGATGATCGCGATGCTGGAGAACGGGCTCGACGTGCGCCGGGTCATCACCCACCGCTTCGCGGCAACAGACTTTCGCGAAGGGTTCGAGATCATGCGCAGCGGGCTCTCGGGCAAGGTGGTGCTGGACTGGCGCTGAGGCGGTCGCGGCCCGGCACCTCGGGGGACGGGCGGGGTTTCAAGCGGGTCTTGCCCGTCACTCCCCGCCGAGCTTCTTGAGCAGGCGGAGCAGTGTCTCCTTCTCGCGCTCGCGCAGGGGGGACAGCGTCTCGGCGCTCACCGCGATGGCGGCATCCACCGCCGCGTCGATCAGCGCCACGCCATCGGCGGTGAGCGAGACGAGATGGCGGCGGCGGTCCACCGGGTCGGCTTCGGTCTTCAGCAGGCCGCGCGCGATCAGCCGGTCGACCACGCCCTTGGTCGTCGCCCCGTCCATGGCCACCGAGCGGCCCAGCAGGTTCTGCGAGGTCGGACCGTCCTCGGCCAGCCGGTGCATCACCGAGAACTGCGTGGGCGTCAGTTTTCCCGGCACGCTGTCGGCGAAGATGTTCGAGTTGCGCTGGTAGGCCTTGCGGAGCAGGAACCCGATCTGTTCGTCGAGCACGTAGCCATGTTCGGCGCTGGTGCGGGCTTTCGGCGTGTCTTCCAAGAAATCGGACCTCCTGTCTGGCGCTCCATCCTTGCAAAAAGAGCGCCCCTTTGGCGATTATGCTGCAGTGCAGTATAGGCGCTTGTGGCTCAGACGGAAAGATAGGCGTCGCGGATCTCGGGATGTGCCTCCAACTCCTTGAAACTGCCGTCGAATTTCTTCTCTCCGCCCTCGATGATGATGGCTCGATCAGCCACTGCGCGGGCGAAATGCAGGTTCTGCTCGGAGATCATCACCGTCAGACCCTCGGCCTTGAGCTTCAGGATCGTCGCCGCCATCTGCTCGACGATCACCGGCGCGATGCCCTCGGAGGGCTCATCGAGCAGCAGCAGGGAGGGGTTGCCCATCAGCGTACGCGCAATGGTCAGCATCTGCTGCTCGCCGCCCGACATGTGCTTGCCACGGTTGGCGCGGCGCTCGGAGAGGTTGGGAAAGATCTCGAAGAGTTGCTCGACGGTCCAGTGCGGCGCGTCCTGGCGCCTGGGCTGGCGCCCGACCTCGAGGTTCTCGATCACCGTCAGGTCGGTGAAGATCCGCCGGTCCTCGGGGACGTAGCCGATGCCGTCCTTGGCGACCCGGAAGGCCGGTTGGCCGATGAGGTTTTCGCCCTGAAACACCACCTGTCCCTGCTTCGGGCGGACAAGCTGCATCACCGATTTCATCGTGGTGGACTTGCCTGCGCCGTTGCGGCCCAGAAGTGCCACCACCTCGCCGCGCCGCACCTCGAAGCTCAGGTCGTTGAGAATGTGGGCCTTGCCGTAATAGCTGTGGATGCGCTCGACGCTAAGCATGGGTCTCCTCCTTGAAGAGCGTCCCGCCGCCCAGATAGACCTCTTGGACCTGCGGGTTGTTGCGCACGGCGGTGGCGTCGCCATCGGCGATCAGCTCGCCGCGGTTCAGCACCATGATGTGATGGGAATGGGCGAAGACCACGTCCATGTCGTGCTCGGTAAACAGCACCGAGACGCCCTGGTCGCGGACGATGTCGGCGACGAGCTGCATCAGCTCGACGCGGGCGCTCGGGGCCATGCCGGCGGTGGGCTCGTCCATCAGCAGCAGGCGCGGCCGGTGGCAGAGCGCGATGGCCAGCTCGAGCCGCTTGAGATCGCCATAGGCGAGGATCGAGCAGGGTCGGTCGGCCTGATCCTGCATCGACACGGTCTCGAGGAACTCGAACGCCTCCTCGCGGTAGAGCTTCCACGCCCGGGACCCGAACGAGAAGATCTTGCGGTGATGGCTCATCAGCGCCATCTGCACGTTCTCGATCACCGTCATCGACTGGTAGGTGCCGGTGATCTGGAAGGTCCGTCCCACGCCCCGGCGCCAGATGTCGCGGGGCTTGTGGCCGGTGATCCGCTCGCCCTCGAAGAAGACCTCGCCTTCGGTGGGTTTGAGCTGCCCCATCAGCATGTTGAAGCAGGTCGACTTGCCGGCGCCGTTGGGGCCGATCAGCGCCTTCAGCTCGCCCTTGGCGACGCTAAAGGACACGCCGTTGACCGCGAGAAAGCCGTCATAGCTCTTCTTGAGGGTCTCGACTCTAAGGATTTCGGACATCAGACCGTCTCCTCATCGGTGTTGCGGATGCGGCGCCAGAGCGTGCGCAGGGTGCCGACGATGCCCTCGGGCATCACGATCACCACGGCGATGATCACCAGACCCAGCAGCAGGCGCCAGTATTCGAGGCGGGTCAGCCAGTCCTCGACCACGGTCATGAAGCCTGCGCCGACGACCCCGCCGGCCAGCGTCTTCACACCGCCGAGGAAGACCACGATCAGCGCGTCGAAGCTCTTGGCGATCTCCAGCTCGGTGGGAAAGACCGAGCCCTTGGCGAAGACGAAGATGCCGCCCGCCAGACCGGCCATGGCGCCGGCGAGGGCGAAGGCCACGAACTGCACGCGCTTGACGTCGATGCCGGTGGCCTCGGCCTGGCGCGGGCTGTCGCGCCCGGCGCGCAGGGCGTAGCCGAAGGGCGAATGGATGACGTGGCGCAGGAACAGGATGCCGCCGACGCCGAGGATCAGGGCAAAGTAGTAGTAGGTCTCGGTGCCCGAGAGCCACTCGGAGGGCCAGATGTTGACCAGGCCGTCATCGCCGCGCGTCACCGCGCGCCACTGGAAGGCAAGGCTCCAGACCAGCTGGCTGAAGGCCAGCGTCAGCATGGCGAAATAGACCCCGGTCAGGCGGATGCAGAACCAGCCGATGCCAAGCGCCAGCAGGCCTGCGGCCAACGGCGCGAAGAGGAAGGCCAGCTCCATCGGCGTGTCGGTGTGGAACACCAAGAGCGCCGCGGCATAGGCGCCGCCGCCGAAGAAGGCGGCATGGCCGAAGCTCACCAGCCCGCCGGAGCCGAGGATGAAATGCAGCGAGGCGGCAAAGAGCGCGAAGATCACCATGTCGATGGTCAGGATCAGCATGAACTGGTCGACGAAGAGCGGCAGCAGAGCAAGGCCCAGCAGCAGCGCCGCGATCAGCGCCTGACCCATTGGGCCATAGGGACGGATCGGGGTTTCCGGCGCGCCGACCTGCCCGTGCTCGCCGGCGACTTCCTCCCGGCCCAGAAGCCCGTAGGGGCGGATGATCAGCACCACGGCCATGACCACGAACATCAAGACCAGCGTCGATTGTGGCAGGTAGGTGACGCCGAAGACGTTCAGGACCGAGATCAGCACCGAGGCGATGAAGGCGCCGGGCAGGGAGCCCATGCCGCCGATCACCACCACCACGAAGACCGCGCCGATGATGTTGAAATCCATCAGCAGATCGGCGCCGCCCTTGGGCAGCTGCAGCGCGCCGCCCCAGCCGGCGAGCGCCGAGCCGAGGGCGAAGACGCCGGTGAAGAGCCAGGCCTGGTTGACGCCGAGCGCGCCGACCATCTCGCGGTCCTGCGTGGCGGCGCGCACCAGCACGCCGAGCCGGGTCTTGGTGATGAGATACCAGAGCGCGAAGAGGATGAAGGGGGTGATGGCGATCAGGATGATGTCGTACTTGGGCACCGGCTCGCCGAAGATGCGCCAGACGCCGCGCAGGCCCGGGGCGCGCGGCCCGAGCCGGTCCTCGGCGCCCCAGATCATCAGCGCGAGATCCTGGATCACGAGGATCACGCCGAAGGTGGCGACAAGCTGGAACAGCTCGGGCGCGCGGTAGATCGGGCGCAGCACCACCATCTCGACAAAGGCGCCGATCAGCCCGACCGCGATGCCGGTGAGCAGGATGGCGCCCCAGAAGCCCACCGCGCCGGGCAGGATCTCCATCAGGTAGATGCCGATGAAGGCGCCGAGCATGTAGAACGAGCCATGCGCGAAGTTGACGATCCGGGTGACGCCGAAGATCAGCGACAGCCCGGAGGCGACGAGGAACAGAGCCGCCGCATTGGCGAGCCCCGTCAGGAACTGGGCGAATAAGAAGGCCATGGTCCGGGTGGTGCTTTCCTGTCAGGCATTCGGGCGCAGTGGGTCGCGGGCGCAGGACGGCTGCGCACTGCCCCGTGGTCGGGTGCGGATGAGGCAGGGGGGAGGGGCTCTGCCCCTCTTGGCCCGTAGGGCCAATTCACCCCGGAGTATTTGTCGACGTAGAGAAGCAGGGGGCGCGGCACGGGCGGCGCCCCCGCTCGGTCACTCGGCCGGACGCATGGCGGTGATGTCCTCGTCGGAGGGCATGTAGGGGGCCGGGTCCTTGTATTCCCAGTCCACCATCACGCCCTTGCCATCCTCGAGCGCGGTGGTGCCGACCCAGGCGCCGAGCGTCGACTGGTTGTCGATCTCGCGGTAGGTCAGCTCGCCGATGGGGGTGTTCTCGACCGTGAGGCCCTCGAAGGCCGCGACCAGCGACTCGGTGTCGGTGGCACCGGCGGCCTCGATGCCGGCGGCGATCGACTGGGCGGTCATGTAGCCCACGAGGCTGCCGATCTTCGGGGTCTCGCCTGTGGCTTCGGTATAGGCGTCGACGAAGGTCTTGCCGGGGGTGCCGTCCTCGAAGCCATACCAGGGGAAGCCGGTGACGAACCAGCCCTCGGGGGCCTCGTCGCCGAGCGGCTCGAGATATTCCGGCTCGCCGGTGAGAAGGCCGTAGACATTGCGGCCGTCGAACAGGCCGCGGTCGCCGCCGTCGCGCACGAACTTGGCGAGGTCGGTGCCGAAGGTGACGTTGTAGATCGCGTCGGGCTTGGCGCGCTCGATGGCCTGCACCTCGGCGCCGGCATCGATCTTGAACAGCGCCGGCCACTGCTCGGCGACGAACTCGACCTCGGGCTTCAGGCGCTTGAGGTTGGCCTTGAAGGCCTCGACCGCGTCCTGCCCGTAGGCGTAATTCGGCGCGATGGTGGCATACTTGATTGCGTCGGTCTTTGCGGCCTCCTCGGCCAGCATCGCGGCCTGAACCCAGGTCGAGGCGCGCAGGCGGAAGGTGTAGGGGTTGCCCGACTTCCACACCAGGCTGTCAGCCAGCGGCTCGGAGGCGAGGTAGAGATAGCCCTTCTCGGCGGCGAAGCTCGACAGCGCGAGACCCACGTGGCTGAGGATGGTGCCGGTCAGCATCACCGCGCCGTCGCGGGTCATCAGCTCTTCGGCGATCTTCACCGCTTCGGCCGGGTCGCCCTGGTCGTCGCGGAAGATGAACTCGAGCTCCTGGCCCAGCACGCCGCCGGCCTCGTTGATCTCGGACAGCGCCAGCTCGATGCCCAGCTTGTAGGGCTCGGCGAAGGCGGCCATGCGCTTGTAGTGGTTGATCTCGCCGACCTTGATGGTCTCCTGCGCGAAGCCCGCTGCGGGCACCAGCGCCATGGCGGCGGCCGTGGCAAGCACGGTGCGTCTCAGAAAGTTCATGGGGATATACTCTCCTGTTGGTGGCGTTGCCCTAGCGGCAACTTTTGGTATCCCGGTCTTACGCCGGTTAATCGTGGTAGACAAACGCCGGCGAGGGATCGGCGGCGAGGTCCTCGGTGCGTTCCAGTTCCAGAAGTTCGTTGATGCGCTTGCGATAGACAAGGGGGCCCTTGTCGATGGCGATGCGGATCGGGCGGCGCGTCTGCGGGCGCATCTCCTCCTCCTGCACCGCCTCGAGGATCTCCTTGTCCTCGTCAAAGGCCTTGCGGAACATGGTGTCCATGCGCTCGGCCGCCTCCGCGTCGTCGGTGGCGGTGTTGCGCAGATGCATCCAGCGGTCGATGGTGTAGGTCTCGGTGACCGGCGTCATGAAATGCAGCGCGAAGATGCGCACGCCCTCGCCGCGATCTTCCTCGGCGCATTTCTTCTCGGTCTCGATGGAGCCGAAATCGATCACCGCCGTGCAAGGCGTGTAGAGGTAGTAGTAATGCCAGCGGTCGACATTGCCGGAAAAGCCGCCGAAGGCCTTGAAGAAGCCGATCGGTTCGGCGTCGCGAATCCAGCGCCACGCGACAATCGCCTCGCCCTCGGTCTGCACATGCACCGGCACGTTCTCGGACGCCGCGTTGCCCAGCGTGGTGGGGTGCACGAAGCTCACATGCGCCGGGTCGACGAGGTTCTCGGCCACGTTGAGGTAGTTCGACTTGAGATGCAGCGCGTCGCCGTGATGCGCGGCCCAGGCCGGGTCGGAGAACTCGGGCATGTCGAAGACCTGCGCTTCGTCGGCCTTGTCCGGGTCACCCATCCAGATCCAGACGATGCCGTGTTTCTCGACGATCGGGTAGGAAATCACGTAGGCGGATTTCGGAAGGTTGGTCTGGCCGGGCACCCGGACGCAGGCACCGGAGCAGTCGAAGGTCAGCCCGTGATAGCCGCATTGCACGGTGTCGCCGATGCGCTTGCCCTTGGAGAGCGGCAGCAGGCGGTGCGGGCAGCGATCCTCGAGTGCCGCGACCGCGCCATCGGACTTGCGAAACATCACGACATTGTCGCCGAGGATGGTGAAGCGGCGCAGCTCGTCGTCGATTTCCGTCGACCAGCCAGCGACATACCAGGCGTTCTTCACGAAATTCGTCATCGTCTTGCTCCCTTGCAATCTCGCTCGGTTCGTCAGCGAAGTCCTGTTCCGTTCAGCGCAATCCGTCGGCGCCCTCGATCTCGTCTTGTCTCAGGCCGCCCACCCGGGGCAGCGGTCGTCCGGTCTGTTGCAGCACCACCGCGACAACGATCTCGCGCGGGCGGGGCGCGTCGGGCAGGCGCAGGCGCATGGCGTCGAAATGGCTGCGCACGTAAGCGGCATCCTTGTGGCCAAGCGGCACGTCGAGGATCTCGCCGGCGCGGCCGATGGCCTTTGACGAGGGCACCAGCGCCTTGCCGCCGCCGATCACCGCGCGCAGCGGCGCGCCGAGCTTGGGGTGCAGCAGCGCCGCGGCGTGCTCCAGCTCGCCAAGCTCGCCCACCAGCGCCGCCTTGCCGTAGCCCTCGATGTCGTCCGGGGCGCAGCCGTGCGCGGCCAGCGCCTCGTTGCCCAAGCGCGTGCCGAGCTCTGCGCCGGTCTCGATCAGCTCCGAGAGGTCCTTGGCATAGGTGCCGGCGAAAGGGTTCTCGATCACCGCGGCGGCGAGTGCCCGGCGGGCGGGCGGCGTCACCGCATGGCCCATCTCGGAGCGGGTCTCCTCGACCAGCGTGATGATCTTGCGCAGCTTCAACGTAGACCGTCCTCGCCCTTGACCTGATCCTTGGTGAGACCGCCGATGCGGGCATGGATGCGGCCCGCGGTGGTCATCACCAGAACCAGCGCGATCTCGTTGGGGCGCGGCGCGTCGGGCACGCCGACCTCGACCGCATCGTAATGGGTGCGCACGTAGGAGGCATTGGTGTGGGTCACCGGCACGTCGAGGCGGGTGCCGGCGGCACCGACCTTCTTGGTCGAGGGCACGATGGCCATGCTCTCCGCGATGGCGTCGCGCATGGCGTAGCCGCCGGGCACGTGCCAGAGCGCGCCATGCTCGATCTCGCCATTGACGCCGACGATGGCCCCCTTGCCGTAGCCTTCCACCGCGGAGGCATCGCCGCCGAGCGCGTCGATGCACATCTCGGCCATCTCGGCGCCGAGCGGCTCGAGATCTTTCATGAAGGGCTGGATGTCCTCGACATAGCCGCCCGCGTAGGGATTCTCGATCACCGCGATGGCGGCGGCGCGCTTCTGCGGCGCCTCGGGGGCAGGGCCGCCCTCGTGGAAGATGGTTTCGACCTGGACCAGCGTCTTGCGGACCTTCACCTCAGGCATATTCGGGCTCCTCCTGGGAAATGGCATCGCCGATGGCCGTGCGCTGGCCTGCCGCGGCAAGGCAGGTGGCGCGGATCAGGCCGCGGCGGATGTAGTCTTGGGCCAGCGCGTGCCCGGCGTCCAGCGCCTGTCGCGCCTCATCGGGGGCAAGCGGACCGACATTGGTGGTGACGCACCGCGCGCCGAGATCGCTGTCCGGGGCAAGGTCTGTGGCGGGCACGCGCGCGATGGCGGGATGGCCGGGCAGATCGACGGCGTTGGCAATCAGCGTGGCGGCCACAT
>Ga0115012_10000162_pt1 | contig 38975 bp, 33 predicted proteins | sample TroAtlMetagenome_FD_88706 | JGI IMG/M metagenome (GOLD analysis project Ga0115012, IMG submission 88706) | Marine eukaryotic phytoplankton communities from Atlantic Ocean - Tropical Atlantic ANT10 Metagenome | ecosystem: Environmental > Aquatic > Marine > Oceanic | place: Tropical Atlantic... | reverse complement strand
TTATGACCGTTTGCGTCTAATACATAGAGTTTTTTATTGTTGTGAACATAGGTATCGCCTTGAACTGTCAGGTCACTACTAAATGTAGCAGTGGTTCCAGACAAGCCAGCAAGTGTGCAACTTCCAGCTACCGTTAAATTATTGTTTACAGTGAATGTTCCAGCAGCAGATATTGTTGCGGCAACTGATGTTGGTGTAGATGTCTTTGGTGTCCAGAATTGCAGTATACCATTTTCTGCGTCTAGCCCAATATCGACAAAACGGTTTGCACTGTTTGCAGCATTCTTACCTTGAAGTCTAATCCTTGCGTCTCGGCCAGCAGTTAACGATCCAATACGCATTTGCAGGTCGTTGGCCGAATCATTTACGCAAAGCTTCTCAGACGGGCTTGAATCTCCCAGCCCTAGATTACCCGCTGTGGTCACAACCAAATGAGCAGTCGCTGCTTGGCCAGTTAAACTGTTATCAGTGGCGGCATTATATCCTAGCCAAAAATCACCATTGCCAGAGTTTCCGGGTAACAAATTCCAACCCGTATTGCCGCTAGACCTTTCTAGTAAAAGACTGTTCTCCCAGTTTGTGCCAGACGCTTTAACATGAAGGTTAGCTTTGGGATCTGCAACTCCAATACCCACAGGATACCCGCTTGGAAATGTTACTTTATAACTTAGCGTATCAATTTTAAATAGGTCAGTTCCATTTGCTGCTTCAACAAGCATCCCAAAAGCCCCGCTGGAACCTCCTCCCTTCAGATGTAACAAGTGTTGAGTCAGCGAATTATCGTCTTCAACATTTACTGCTGCGGAATAAACATTGCTCCACCTATAGTTAGCTCCACCACTAGAATATGTATTGTTAGCTGAAGGTGCGACTTTGCGGGATGTCAGTTCTCCACTAAGTATGCCGCCAGCTAGAGGAAGATGATTGTTTAAATGTATAACACCATCGCCAGCATTATTGCCGACCCATAACTTTTTATCTGTGAGATTAACTGCTAACTCGCCAGCGTCTAAGCTACTAGGTGCGCCGCTGGTGTTACGCTTAATCTGAATTGTGTTAGCCATGTACTAAAAATTTCCACAATCTATTGTTAATCCTGTTGGGGCTGTCGTGAAAGCTGGAGTACCATTGTTTGAATATAGTATAGCATTGTTAGCACCTTCCGCTGTGGCTTGTATTGCCGAAGTTCCATTCCCATACAACACTCCATCAGCGGTCAATGTTGAAACCCCTGTTCCACCATTTGCCACGGCAAGATCACCACTAGCACCAATGCCAGCATCCGATAGATCTATTCTCAGTTCACCAGAATCTATTTCCAGTCCACCCTGCAACTTCAGATCTAAACTAAGAGTATCCCCAGTTTTTTGAAGACCATTACCAGCAGTTATTTGCCCTGCTCCAGAGAATTGAGAAAATGCTAAACTTGTTGTCCCTAATGTGATTGAACCAGTTGTTGAAAGAACAAATCCAGAATTGGCATTAACAGTACCCTCTTCAACAAACGTGAACATACCTGATGTAACCTCACCAGCGGGAGAGTTGTCAGCATCAGTGGCTCTACTGAAAATTGAACCAGAGTTATTCCACACCCAAATACCGTTATTTTTCGCAAGTGTACCGGATTCGTTTTTGACCAGAACTCTATCCTGATCTTGTAACGTCACCCCATCAATAGTTGGTGCGCTGCTTGGGTCTGGAAAATTTTGTATTGCGGCTGTACTGGCTACCCGAACAGATGCCTTAACATCAAGACCTGTTTGAACTGCGTCCACATACGACTTAATTACGAAATCAGTTGAGGCAGTGGGTGTTGCTCCATTCGTCAGCTTTTGGCCACCCATGCTAACCGAAGAAGTAGGAGCAGCTAACTCATCTAACCGTTTACCTGTTACAACGGTAGAACCCGCCAAGCCAGCAGGAGTTATAGCCCTGTCAGTAGCAGACCCAGCATTTATTTCGGCTGATGTTGCAGTCTCAATGATACCCGCAGTTGATGTGTCGGCTTCAGGAAGTTGAGCATTAGGTACAACCCCGCTTGTTAGGTTAGATGCAGTTAGGTTGGTTAATGCAGCACCGTTACCAGTGAACACGTTACTAGAGCTGTTCATTGTTTTAGCCCCAGTTACAGTTTGTGTACTACCTAAGTCTACAAATGCACCTTTACCAGCAATTGCATTTTTAACGCGAGTTGCGTCAGTTACGCCCGACCCGCTGTATCCTATGTAAAGTGTGTTGTCCTGTTCGTTGAATGCCAGCTCTGCTTGAGCTAATGATCCTGGTGCGCCTGCGGCTCCAGTTGTTCTAGATTTAATTTTTAATACATTACTCATTTAAAATGATCCTCCGCCTATTGATTTACTTTCAAGTTGTTGTTCGTTTTCTGTGCCGACTGCTTCGCCTAAAATACCTAAAGTGTTTTTAATTTCTTCTGCTGTCATTTTAACAACTGGATTTACCACAGACATTGGTTTGTTGGTCAATGTGTGAGTGGTGCTGGGAACAGATGTGGAGCTTGAGGTTGAACCAACAACGGTTCCAGTGGAACCTCCAGAGCTTCCTCTTATCCTGTCAATGACAGCTACACTATCGTCCCACCAGTTTTCAAGAGACGGGTAGTCCTTGGCGATATCCCCAGGAATATTGGGAAGATCACCTGTCGTCCGTATTTTAAGAGTGGACGACTTACGTTCCATCAGCCTTCAACGTAGTAGCCAATTGTCACATCTGCTTTATCACTAAATACTTTCTTTGCAGAAGTAACTCTATGAGGCACATCAAATGTAACAGAACTTGATGCTGGTATTTTCATAATAACAGCACCTGTGTTATCATCCTCTTTAAGTGTGGCTAATGTTGTGTTTGCATTTAAGACATTGGTTATCACCACAGTCTGTCCTGCTGCTACAGCACTGGGGGTGGCTGATGCTGATGCTAGGTACACACTGCTGTGTACCGCTGGGAGTTTTTTAATTAAATCACTCATAATTTTATAAGGTTAAATTCGTTTCGGGCTGGGTCAACGTAAATTAGAGTTTAGGGCGTTGAGCCTATAGTCGTTTAATGTCGGTAATTTCTGGTTAAAAGGATCAACATATTTTTTCTTCTTTGTTTTCTCCACCTTTCCAAAGAATGGCTTGGTTCCTATCTGATCGCCGTACCGATTAAACAGATTCAACCCCTCCCTCACAGTCCTTCCAGCATCTAGATCCATGTTCTGTATTAGCTGTGCGTATTCAGCCTCAGAGGGGTCAGTTTTAAATACCTTCTTCAGTGGATTGTAAGCCCCAAAACTTCTAGCTATGGAGTCAACCGGATCCGCTTTACCCTCTTCCCTTGCTGCCATCAAAGCCTGCCTATATGCCTTTTGAAAGTCGGCTGCATCATTTGCGTAAGCTGCTGTAACCATATCTTTAATATGTGGACGTATTGGGTTGGATAAAAACTTTCCACTGTAGCTTGTTGTCCTCATATCCATCCCTTTCAACGACCTACCAGCACCTCGTAAAATGTTTTCAATATTGATTCGTGCAACTATTCGATCTTCTTGGGTTTCCAGATCAGCTCCACTGACTGTTTCTAAGAAGTTTTTGTAAGTAACAAAGTTCTGCAAGAATCCAGATCCACCAAGGCTCTGAATTATTCTTCTGTATACAGTCTCATAGTTAGCACCTCCCTGTTGTCCTGCTGTAGCTAAAGCACCGGATAATGAGAACAATGAATTCACAATGTATATACGGGAATCCAAACTAAAATCCCTACCAGTCTGAACATTAAGAAATGAATTAGCCATGTCACCTCCAATACCAGCAACACCAACCCTTGCGGTTCTATCAAGGATTGTCATTAATACATCTCCAGTATCCTGTGCTTGTCTAAATTTCAAAACATTTGCCTGCTTACCGTATATCTCTTCATCCCAGTAATCCCTTAGTACTGCCCAACCTAAAGATGTTGGAACTGTAACAAAAGAGAATCGCATTAAAGCTTTTGTGAACTGTTTAAAATCCCGTGACCCATCAGGGTTTCTAAACATCCTAAACAAATCACCAGTCCTACGAATAGACCAACCTATAAGGTTTTGTAAAACAGGTGCTATTTTACCGCTGATTAAAAATTTTGACTGAGTGGTTACGTTGTTTGCTAACATGATATCTTTATTAGCAAGTGAAGCAAGATGGTGAAAATTGTTATCAGTAATAAGTGTTGCCTCTGGATCTGAAGCAGCACGTTCAATATATTCTTTAGCCAACTGCTCCAGTGATAGCCCTTTTTCATTTAGAGCATTTAAGAAATAGTTTAAATCTTGATCACTATCGAACAGAAACAATCTTTTACCAAAACCTAAATCTTTTCCGTGATCTTTTGTATTAAAAGAAAATGTTGGATCATTAAGGTCTGGTTGGTTAACTGGATTCTGTAAGTACTCAACTGCTCTTGATAATAAGCTTTCAAACTTCTCTACATAATTATCAACAGCAGCCGCATGAATTATTTCTGAACCCCAAGTGTAAGGGGCTTGAGGTTTAACAGTTGAAAAAGCAGCTTCATCCATTCCTTTCTTAGACTTACCAACACCAGATCCGATTAGTGTTCTTAAAATCCTGCTAAAATTAAGGGCAATTCTCTTTGTTCTTTTAAGGAATACTTGTCCTGTTGTGTCACCTTGTTTAACAAGTAATGAATCGTTTTCATTAACCTCGTTTAACGCAGACCTAAAAGAATCCTGCAAACGTATGTGGGCGTCAGCAAAGATGTATCCGTTTCTAGCTCTTCGCCTAGCATTGTCAGCCTTCAGATCAAGAGTTTTACCAAACATTTGCCAAAAGCTACCCAACACTTCACCGAATGCTTTCTTGTATATACCAAGTGCAAACTTTGTTCCCCCAATTCCTGTCATTTTAGTTTGCCCTTGTATTAAAGGCGCAGATAAATCGAGAACCAAAGTACTGTAACCTTGAACTGTGGCTCCTGCCATTGTGCCTGCCACTTCTTGAGCCATCCTGTTTTCTGTAGACACATGACCTTCAGCGGAAGAATAAGCTAACCAACTACTCTCAAGATTTTGTGCATATTTAAGATTGTCATCAGCTTGAGATAATACGATGTAATTTTCACCAGCAGCTTCAACTTCTTTTTTAATAATTTTAATTCTTTTTCCACGGCTTAGTGTCGAGTGCTTCCTGTTAACTTCATCTGAAATTGCTTCGTATTTTCTTTTTTTGTTTTGTAAATCTTCAAGTAACTGAGTGAATCCTTTTTTCATGTTTGACATGTTCCGGCCATACTGAGATTCCATTGCCATTACCTTCGCCATTTGCCTCATTGTTCTAGAGTCAAATGTTACATGCTCCATGAATTCAGCAGGAAGTTCTTCAGCTTTTCGGGTATCCATTAATGTTCTCATTGGAACACCCATGTCGCCGTCGTTATTTGTTTGGGCTAACTCTTGTTTTTGAGAATGCAATAGTTGGAACACATCATTAAAAGATCCAAATGTTTGCTCAATAAATTGCTGCCTAGCATCCATGTCAGTTGGATCCCCTTGTTCTAATGAATAAAGTATTTCAGCAAATTTCTGAATAGAATAGTAACCATCGACCTCTGGCCCTTCCTTTTCCATAGCTTCGTATGCTGATAAAATATTAGATCGCCTAGCCAGTCTTTCTATACCATCACCTCGCGGAACAGAACCAAGCATTGTCCTGCCTTCCCTATGCACAATTGGCTTAACAAAATCTCTCCAAATTGTTTGATCAAACAGTTTTCTAGAATCATCAAATGGTTCATCTGATTTAACCTCAGACCATTTACTTCTCATGTTCTCGTACACCAAAGCTGCTTGACCAGACATGCGCCGCATTACTGTAAATATAGGTTCACCAATTGATTCGCGAAGATAACCACCTTGTTTATCAGATAATCTTACTCCAAGTCGTTTGCCTTGTTTATCAAACCACCCTGAAGAATTTGCAGTTGCATCCATATACTTCGAGAACAGCTCTTTAACTTTAGGGTTTTTAGCAATAGACTCTGATTCTGAAAGTTTAGCTAAATATTTTGCGTAAGCATTTTTTCTTATCTTATCAGTCTCTTTACTAAAAGCTAACAGGTCAGGTCGTTTCTCAAAGAACTGTAAAGCTGCTTGATACCAATTAATCCGAAAGGCTTCTCTGTCATCAATCTTGAATAGTTTACCCTTCATTAACTCATTCATTAAATCCTTTTCAGCTATTGTCCATTTGGATCCTAGAACATCAGCTTCACTTTCCATTCTTTGCCACTCATCCTGAAACCTCTCTATCTTTGAACCTAAAAAGCGAGCAATGCCTGAGTCTAAAGAGAATAAAGATTTGGAAAAACTATCCATGATCTTTTGACCAACAACTCTTTTAACACCTTTCTCCAAAAGGTTAGATCCTGCAATTGCTAACTCATCGGCAATACGTTCCATCTGCCTATAGGTTGCAGACCTTGGTTTATCCTCATTAGCTATTAGCCATGTTTTAATTTTATAGTAATACTTTCTAACAGTATCCTGACTAGCTTGACCGGCTTTAAGAGAAACTTCCTTTAGACTTTTAGGGTCTTTCAATTCTGTGATTGTAGTATTCTCGTTTGCTGGAATAGGAATTTTAGCTCCGTCGTACAAAGCAAATGCTTGAACATTCTTATCAGCAGTTTCGATACCCAAGTCATTCTCGATTATCGCCATCTGATCATCGACCACCTCTGCTACTGAATCCCAAAACAATGCACGATCAGCTTGCTTCTGTAGTTGCCTCTCATCTTTAGCAAGTTGAGATTGCTTTTCGTTTAATGTTAAAAGCAACCTGTTAGCTATTCTTTCAAGTCTTGGAAGACGCCTTGCAGCATTTCTAATTGTTGACTCATCTGCTCTTCCTTTCGCTAACACCTCATTTAATAAAGAATCAACTTTACCCCTTTCGTCATCCCTCCTAATAGATAGTAAATCCATTATAAGAGAATCCTTTTTAGCAACAGCGATAATTGCTGCTAACATTTGACGGTCTTTAACGAGTGGTTGTAATGCTTCAATCCCAGATGATTCAATTAAAGCTGCAATTTCAGGTGACGTTAAAGTCTCCCACCTTGATTTGTCATCGCTTCGGTCTTGCAACAATTGAGCAGCAGCCTCAAGCATATCAAAGAAGTTTCCTTTTCCATCTTTTGATTCCCTTACAAGTTTTAATAATTTTTTCTCTACTTGAGCTAGTGCTTTTGCATCTGGGGTTTTTCCTTCAAGCTGTTTAATGATTTGATAAAGCTCACCTTTCTTTCGAGATGCGTTAGCTATCTGCCGTATATCATCGTTAAGCTCCTTAACTGCGTTAACCATGTTTGTTTGCAGTATTGTCCGTGCAATATCAGCATCAGTATATTTTTGTACAACAGCAACAATCTTCTCTTTTGCTTTGTTTATCTTGTATGCTAGAGATCTGTTCTTTGTTGGATCCAGGTTCTCTTGGCTGTCATTAAAGTTCTTCTGTAACTTAGCACGAACACTTGTAATTTTTTTGTAAGCTGCTTCTTTTGCTAGAGGTAATTGTTTTCTCTGATCAAGAACAGAACTTGTTACTTCCTCTGGATTTATTTGTTCATGCCCATTAGCTGCAAGGTTTATATTAATCTCAGCAATAAGCGCAGCCGGATCTTCTTGCCCCATTAAATCACTAGCCAACCATTGCTCGTAAGTCATGGCTTCGGATCCGCTTACCCGCCATGCTTCATACATTTTGCGGTACGCATCATCGATTAATTTAAGAGTGTAAATATTTCCACGACTCATCTGAACCGAATCGTAATCTTCACCCTCTTGAACAATTGGTTCAGGCGCATCCTTACGGCGACTTGGACTAGGTCTAAGACGAATCCCTAATGTTGCAGCAAGTTTATTGTCCGGCACAACTTCAGGATGACCAACGGTCATGTTCCTGAAATTAATATCTATATCTACAGATGAATCATAAACCTTTAAGGATCCGGCAACAGTCTCTTGTATGTTTGGTTTAGGCCCACCCATGAAACTTAAATAACTAAGCACATCTGGGTCGCCAGCAAGAAACATCCTCATGCGATTTTGGAAAAACCGAAGAGGAAGATTGTCGTTTGCTATGTTTAATCCTGTTGCGCGTTGGATACCCATAGCTGCTCTATAATAAATATCTTTAAAGAACCTAACAAATTTCTGAGAAATCTTTTGAGCTTCAGTAGGATTAAAACCTTCTTGTTGTAAATTGATTGATGTCGTCTCAGCAAGTCGCTCCTCTTGAATAACCTCTGCCGCTGCAACTCCTTCAGGCACAGCTAAAGTAAACCCTTCAAGTTGAAGAGCTTTATCACTCATGTTTTTTATTGCACGATGTATTGATTCGCGAACAGCAACAGCCTCATTAGCGAACACAGCATGAGCAACCTCATGTAATAAAAGCCTGATAGTTTCGCTACTTGGTTTAGCTGCATCAGCAAGGGCCAGCCTTATCATCTTGTAGGCGTTAGCATAAACTCCATACTCACCTTCCATCTTGGCTGTTTCGTTTTGAAATATTTCTATATTCAAACCCCTAGCCACAGCCATACGGACAATGGTATCAAATAAAGCTTTGGTTTTTTTATCAGTGGAAAGATTCTGAGCTTCCTCTTTACTAGTCACAGGTTGAACTGGACGCTGTCTAGTCTCTACATCACTAGCTGATTCATTACGTTCATCTTGTTTTGCGTTTCCTATCTGTTCAGCAAATGAAGATTCAAAATCATTTCGACTACTATATGTATTGTAGTCCTTAACATTAGCATCATTCTTAATTAAAATACTAGCTATTGGAATACGACCAGCAGTAGTCAGTGCTGTATCTATTCTGGCTCTACTCCCGTCAGGACCAGCGAACCAAACACTTCCTTTATCTTTCCAAGTTTTAACAACCCAAACTTCTCCAGTGTCAGGATCTAATAATGCAGTAAGTCTTTTTGAATCACTCTTTGATGCGCCTTTACCATCTATTTTTTTTGATGATCGAAATGTTAACAGCTCACCAAGTGTGTCAAATTTTTTGCCTTCAACTATTTCCTTCGCATTATCTATAGGAATATTAATCCAATTTTGAGAACCTGCGGTTTTTATGGCAATGTTTGAATCTTTAAGGCGACCATCACTTGAACTTATTTCTTTATCTTCTAAGTGACTTGGGTTTAGTACCTCTTTCGGTTTCTTTGTTTTCGCCTTAGTTTTTTTCTTTTCTGCTTTTGGCTGTGAATCTGCATCCATTGTAGCTGCAATTTTATCAGCAGCTTTTCTTTCCCTTGCTTCCTTTTGTGCCTCCTTCCTTTGAAGGTTCTTTACAGCCTGCTCAGTTGCCCTGTTAACATCCTGTTGAGCCTTCCATTTAGCGGCAAGTGATTGCTCGGCTCCTCTCCGTACACCTTCTTTCTTAACCGAAGCTTCTCTAGCCTTTGCTAATCGTTCATTTAATTTGGCTAGTTTCTTTTCATCTTCAGTTTTCTTAGCTTTTAAATCTTCAGCCTCTTTAGCGTTATCTTCACGCTGCCACCTAGCATCTCTTTCTTGGTTACGAATTGCTTCAGCACCTGTTGATTCAGGGAGAAGCCCAACGACTTCCCGATTTTCATCTACAACTTCTGCTTCAGGTTCAATATCAATCAATCCAAGTTGTTCATCTAATGTTGATTGAACCTCAACCTCCTCGCCAGCCATTGATAAAGATGTTGCACTGTCAGGTTGTTCTCCTTTCTTAGCTGCTTTAATTTTTTGATTTAATTGAGCTAAAAGGTAATCTTTAATTTTCGGTGTTAACTCAGCAGCTTTAACTTTTTCTATTTGTGCCGTAAGGAAATCAACATAGTCTTGATCTACAGCAACCTCCTTATCATCTGCTTTCTTCTTGTTAATACGAAAGCCTTGTTCCTCTAAAGCTTTCTTTCTTTCTTCTCTATAAAATTTTGAGGTGATTCTATTTGCTAGATAACCAGAGAGATGAAGTTCGTTTGTAGCTTCAACATCACCAGCAAGTTCGCGTTGTATTAACCCAATGATCTCCGCTTGCTGTTCTTCCGTTGGAGAATATACTTCATCTAGAACATCCACAGCAGGGGTAGCTGTTACTTCTGGCTTTGACTTCTCGGTGTCAGCTTCAGTTCTTGCAGCGGCACGAGCGGCAGCACCACCAGCACCTAAAGTACCAGCAGCCATGCCAACCACCATTGCCCTATCAATTCGACCCTTCTCGTCTTCTGTCAGGTCTTCATAATATTGCATAGGAGCAAACCATGAACCCGTGTCTTTATAATAATCAGTGGTTTTATCTCCGTATTTTTCAGCAGCAATATTTACTAGTTCTTGAAATCCTTCAGTCGCACCTTCAGCAGGGATTGTTATCGCCGCACTTTTCGCAAGTCTTGCTACATAACCATTAAAGCGTCGCTTAACATGATCTTTAGCCATCTTGCCTTTAACAGTTCCAGTCAACGCATCAACGATTCCTGATTTACCCATGATGTATGACGGTAGGAATGTGTCAGGAAGAGCTGCAACTAATCCACCTGTTAGTGCAATGTTTATTGCATCATCAGGATCGACGTTAGGATTACTTGCTAGTGAGTTGTAAATTTCACCTGATGAAAGGCCGTAACTGTTAAGAGTAGTTGCTATTGTTGAACCATATTTAAAGCCCGTTGCCTTCATTTGAGCTTTAAGCATATCACTACCTGGTCCTTTACCAGTGGTAGCTGTCTTTAATAAAACATCTTTTAATTTACTGTCAGTAAGTAAAGCCTTCTTAACTCCCATTTGGAGAGCGACACTAGATTTAACCTGATCTTTTACTTCTTCTTTAAGAAGTTTCTTAACAGCATTCTTGGCAAAGAAACCACCCACGAAACCAGTAGCAGTACCAGGACCAGGAGCGGCACTAGAACCCACCAAGCCACCAACAGTGGCAACACCAATAGACTCGACAAGAGATGGGGCGGCTTCGCCAAAGACAGATGATCCGTACAATAAACCTTCATAAAATCCATCGACATCTTCCCAGTCACCTTCGGCTGCTGCTAATGATATATCAGACGCTGCATCTCCAAGACCCATCGACTTTGTAAGGAAGTAATCTCTCGCACCTTCCCACCCAATCAATCCAGCACCTAACCCAGCCGCGCCAGTAGCAGTTGAAAGCATTCCTATTGAAGAACGCTTAATAGCTTTTACACCTTCACCAATTACATCTGATTTATTAAATCTATTATATCGATCTATATCATTCTTACGGCGTTGCTTTGTGAATTGATCGTAAGCATCAGGGTACTGTTGTTTAATCTTCTTTTCACCATGCTCCTTAATAAACCCACCAATGATTCTTTGATCACTGATGTCATCATCAGGGTGCTGTTGACGATAATAATCTACTAATTGATTTGGCATTATTCCCAAGAAAATCTTCGAGGCTGTCTATTGCCAGTTGCTTCAAGCATCCGGCGTTCTTCTGGGCCTAAAGTTCTAGGATCTATAAATGCATCACCTTGATTTTGTTTATAGATTTCCTCAAAGCTTGATAAACTTCTATTAGGGTTACCATACCCCATGCCTCTTAAAACCTGACCTTCATTAATATATTCATCTGGTCGCATTGTTGGGCCAACTGGCTTTGGATTATTTAATTTAAAAATAGCTTCATCAATTTGTTTGAGCCTAGCCTGATTTCTTAACACAGCATCCCTTACCCTACTGATATCCCCACCTTTTCCTTTCATGCTTCCTAACAGTTTGTCCTGACGCATTAAATTACCCTCCAAAGTTTCTTTCTCTTGATACAGCTTATCAGAGGTTTTCGGTACTGGCCCAAAGCTATCAAGATTAATTGTTTTATCAGCACTGGTTTGGGTAGGCATTAAAGCACCAGCAGTATTTGAAAAATCAAAACTTTCTGTTCCTCCTGTTTCTTCATCATCAGTAACAGTAGGTGTAACAGTAGGTGTAACAGTAGGTGTAACAGCGGGTGTATCTACAACAGGAGTTTCAGTGTTAAGAACAGCATTTATGTTGTTGTTAACAGGAGGTAATCCGAATTTGTTTTCTCCACCGCCAAGAGTTTCGTTGCCCTGATTATTCTTAACCTTATTTATTAACTCTTCAGTCTCATCTTTTTTGCTAATAAAAATTGAAGGATCCATTTGCCTAACTCTATTAATAGTTTCTTGAGAAATTTTTTCTAACTTCAATAACCTCGCTAACTTATCACGGTATATTCTATCATCTCTTGTAGTTAATTGTTCCGTAACATCATCAAGTGCTTGGTCAAATTCTAGACGAAGTTTTTCGTTTTCATCTTTTGCAAGCCACGCTGAAATACCAGGAATTCCTTCCTGCTTGAATTTTGCAATATCTTCACTATTCAAAGCCCATTTCGGGCCTAATTTTCTAAGAAGTGCTTCTACTATTCTTTGTTCACTCGGCCCTCCAGCATTAGCAGTAATCAAAGTATTCATCTGACTTAGAATATTTGCTCGCTCATTAATAGCTTCATCGTAAGCAGCATATGCTTCTGGGTTTATTTTCTTGAAAGCATCTGATTGCTTTCTTTTCATTCTCTCAATTTCTTCAGGTGCTGTTTTGTATATGTGCTTATAAACATCCTCAATAGATGCTTCCATTGCATTAGCCATCCCAAACTGAACAGCCTTGAGCCTCATATCCTTCTCGTCTTGCTGGGTAGTCCAACCCCTGTCTTGAAGTTGAACTTGTCTGGCTCTAAAAAATTGCCAATCTGATTCGGCAGCTTGAAAGTTTTGACGATCTTTACGTTCTGACGTAGTAAAATCTCTTAATTCTTTTGCCGCTGCTTTTGCAGCGTTGGTCTGCATGTTAAAGCGTTCAATCCAATCAGCTCTTGCTTGATCTCTTTTACGTTGGTCATCGAGAAGGTTTTGCCTTCGCTTTATTTCTTCAGCTTGAAAAGCCGCACGATCTTTCATTGAACCCAACAAAGGTCCAGCCGCCTGCATTACTGCGTTTCTTGTATTTTCAAATACTTCTTGTTCCGTAGCCATTTTACTTCCCTTTAGCTTCTTTTAATTTTTGCTCAAGCTTGCTTTGTGTCTCTTTAAATTCTTTCAACAATTGTTGGATCCTATCACCGTCACCTGTTTCTTTTGCTGCTGCTTCTTCTTCCTCAGTGACAGGTGTGATTGCGTTTTCAAATTGCTTTTGATAAACGTCTGACTGTAAAAGCTCGTCATCTGCAAACCATCGTTCAGCAAGTAGGTTGCCTTCTTCATCTTTAATCCTGCCCAGCAAATCTATCTCTTGATCAATATCCTTAATATAAAGGTGACGAGGTAATGGCAATTGTGCATTTAATAAATTCTGTATGTAAGAACCTAAGTCCTCTTGGTAATCAACTGACCATACTTTCCTGTCTGCTCCACCGCCTTTGAATTGTCTGTCATAGGTTGGATGATCTTCACTCTTTCCTGCACTTCCCCAATGATACCTTATCCTTCCATCATCCTCTTTTACTGGTATAGGGTGTTCATTAGCTCCACCTAACCACGCTTTCTTATAATCGTAATCAGGCGAATCTTCTGGGTCTGGCCTATAGCCATAATCTTTTTCAAATTCTTTTAGCCATTCTTGAACATTAGGGTCTGTGTTCCACCATGTTTGAAAATCTTTTTCTTGTTCCGGTGGAAGTTCGATACCAAATTGTTTCTCTGTTTTCGGTTCTTGTTTAGGAACAACCAGTGGTTGCTTCTCAACCTCTGGCATTGGAGTAACTGGAGCGACTGGTGCTTTAGGTTTTTCTAATTCTTTTTCAAGTTTAGCTCTTTTCTTTAATGTAGAATCCCACTCAGCATCATCTTTGGCAGCACGTTTCTTTTGCTTGTCGATAGTTGCAGCCATGTTTTTTTCTGCGGATGCTAAACCCTCATCAACTTCTTTAAGTTTATCCAAATAAGGATCAATCTCTTGTGCAACACTAGGTGGTTCAGGTTCCTGCACTGGCATCTTTGCTTGGTATCCCATCTCCTGTGCATAAGGATCAATATACCCAGCCTCAAATACTTCCTTACCTTCAGCTAAAGCAGCCAGCTCTGGGTTATAAGTAATATTTTGTTCACCGCGAGAAGGCATTCGCCTACTCAGTTGCATCAACTTAGAACCTCCTTTTTGTCTTCTGGCCATTTTAAACTACTGGTGCTTCTACTGATGATGGCATTGGAGTAACCTGTGGGGTTGTTAATGCTGAATCACTTATAGTGTTGTATTGGTTGCCAAGTTGGTTCTGCCACGCATTAGTTTGCTGGGTCATTTGTTGTTGTTTAAGCAAGTCCATCATTTGATTGTTACGAACATACTGACCAGCAGCATTTGCAGCTCCAGCAATTCCACCAAGTAAAGCAGATCCAGATGTATCAACACCAGGTGCTGGCAACGGTGTTGCCCTAAATGTTCCTGGTGCTATTTCAAATGGTTGCAATGCTGAGTATTGACGTTTGCTTTCTTCGACAAGCTGATTGTATGGCTGTTGCTGTGAAGCTATTTGCATAGCCGCAATACTGTCTGCTAACTGCGGGTTATCTAACTGCATCTTATAAGCATCTTCAGCTACACCTGATGTCCTTTGAGCCTCACTAAGATTGGCAGCGGCAATCGCATTTGCCTGTTGGTTCGCAGCATTCTGCCTTAGTGCTGCTCCAGCTAATTGTTGACCTAGATTAGCTCTGCCGGATATTCCAGCCATAGCATCTTTAGCTCGTTGTTGATTCAACTGTTGAGCCAAAGCGAACTCGGCTGACTGACCTATTGTTCTGGCCTGTGCTTGTTCAGCCTCAGTAATTGGCGCAAGATTTGCCTGCCTTCGCCTCTCATAATCACTAATCCCACCTACGCCTTCATATATATCACGAAGGGTATCCAACCCTTGCTGCCTGAGAGGTTCTTCTTTTTCGTAAATATCTTTATACTCATCAAATCTTTCTTGCGGTGTGCGATCTAATGGTATTGAGAAAATATCCGCAGCTTGAGTTCCAGCAATAGGCTCTATAAGCCTACCTCTGGAATCCTTCATATACACTGGAAGCTTCGCAGACCCTTCGGATCCACGACCCTCTTGGAACATTCTGTAATTAAACTCACGATCTGCCGCAGCAGAATCTCTGGCATCTCGTCTACCTTTTTTAGCTTCTTTACCAGCTCTAACACCAGAAACAACTGCCGCTCCTGCTCCTACTACTGCCGCTGTTACCGCTGCCATTGTTGTACCTTTCTCATTTTAAATCTTTACTATAAAAAACCTCTAATGGTTCATAACCACATTTACGATAATACCGCTCAAGTTTATCTGCTTTAAGCTTTGCTAAATGTACCATGTAAATTCTTTCGCACCCGTATTTTTTTGCCTCCTTCTCTAAAGCCTTATGTAACTTGATTCCTTGACGCCTGTGATCTGGTTCAACATACCAAAACATTTCAGTGCATATTAAATCATTGGTAATAAAATCCTCACTGATCATAGCTCCTATAGTCCCAACAACTACATCTTGTTTAACCAGAACTAAACATAAGGCAACGCCAGCATCCACATGCTTCCTCAGTCCTGCGGAAAAGTTTTGTGGTATGCCTTTTAATCCACCTTCGCTAAAGAATTTCTCACATAAACTATCTAATTGTTTGTAGTCCTCGTCAGTCGCTTGTCTTACGATCATAAAATACTGTCCAAATTAATCTGCCGTTTGTTTTGTTATCCCCAAACGCTTCATGTGGATATCTGCTGTGGAATATCTTGGTTGGGTATGTAATAAATCTATTAAATTTCATTTCTGCAAATCCGCACATCTCCCACGGCTCTGGGCGTTTCCATTCCTCAACCATATCTTGATTGAAATTTAATGGATCTACACCAGCAGCTATTAATTGATCATCAGTTGGCATGGATTCCCAGCCTCCAACTCTGTGACGCCAGAACGCAGTTCCCCCTCTGCGCTGGTGGTTAGGGTTTAAATAAAGAATACCAGCATGTTCAGCACAAACCCCGTCACTGTGTACATGGTTATGTGGAAGTTCTCCTTTATAATTAATTCTGTAACAGGAAAGTTTAACTTCAATATCAAACCCTATTAGGTTTCCTATTTCTTTATTTAGGTTTGGTTGATAACCAGTTTGTATTCCGGTGTATTTAAAACCATCAGGGCCAACCTCGGTTTGGAATTGAGCCGCCAATACTTTCTCCCTCAATTCCTCTGCATTGGGGGCAAAGTTGTCAGCAACTCGCAATTTAATATCCAAAACTAATAGTGACCAATAATCTTAAAAGCAGTGTATTGGGTTGAACTTGTTCCCACTGCATATGTAGTTAATTTAAATTTGTATTCGTGAGAATCCATCCTTGGGCAATTAACTAAAGCTTGTTGTACTCCAAAGCCACTTGTAGTCCAGTTGCCAACCTCAAATCCCCATAGAGGAATATATTTTGTCATATTAGGATTCCAAACACTTAATATTCCATGATACCTATCGCCACCAAATCCTTGAACTAATATATTAAGACCAGATGTCTTAGCAACTTCCACTGCACCTCCTGCTGTTGCTAATTTCTCATCATCAAAAGTCAGCTCTGTGAATTTGTTACTTTGACTGTTGTAAGGATAAGTAACATCAGGAAATAATTGTTCAATATTATCGTAATCAGTTGTACCACCTGAAACTACACTTGTAGTAATAGTGGAGTCATCTTTATCAGTTCCATACAAAGTATCCCCTTTAATGCCTGCCCAATAAGGAGTGGTGTGTCCAAAAAATTCAGCCGAAGTTAAAGTTGGTGTATAAAACTCAAGTTTACTCTCACTATTAACTCTAACTTGTTGCCCTGTTGACCCAAGGGTAGTTCCTATTTGGTTAGCAAGTTCACTTGTTATTTGGAATACATTTAAAGCACTGTCATATCTAGCTTCAACTATTTGCCCAGCTACTATATCACCATCTTCTAGTGCAACATCCTTTCTTTTGTTTAAAGGTTTTGCTCCGAGTGAATTAATGTTTAATGAAGCCGCCGCTGTATTAGCTGTATTAGCCTTGAAGGCAACATGCAATCCATCACTGTAAGCTGTTACGGCTGGAGTCAGATTAACAACATAGTCATCAGTAGTGCCTTCATCTGCCGTATAATAAACAGGACCAGCTTGAAGGTTAACTGAGGTGACACTGTTTTTAAGTGTGCCATCCTGATTGAACGATGTGTTGTATAAAGTCTCAAGACCGTTAGTAAAGTCACGAATGACTTCAAAGTTTGAGTCTACCTGTGTAGATGTTAAAGCTACTGTCAGGTCTTTTCTAAATGTTAAGTCTCCTACTGGCATTATATTGTCCTAATTATTGATTCTGTATCTATTCTAGCAGCATCAAATGTACGTCCAGAAAACTGTACATCAATCATGCCGCTTGCTTTAATTTCATCTTGAAATAAATGTTGTCGAAAATAACAGGGGATAAGGCTTTTCGCTTCAGCATCGTTAAGCGTCTTGCTTCCCAACAACGTAGTTGCTTCCGCTTCGTTTCTCGCTCCATATATATTTACTGTTACAACTGGATTGCCTGCTGTCTTACTGCTCAGATGTAAAACGTATCCTCGTAAATCTTTTTCATCTAAAGCGTTACCGAAATTTGTAAGACCAAACCTTAATAAACTATCGTATGCAGTTTTATCAGAGCCTGATCGTTTATAATAAATTGTTTTACCAGTGGTTGATGAATCACCCCACTTGAGAGACTTGTCTACTTTTCCATATGTAAACAAAACACCATTCACATCGCCCATAACAAACCAATCTTCTGATTCTTCTGTAACAAGGGAGACTTCAGGTTTCTTAACACTAGCTGCCGCTGTTATTTGTGAGTTAGTAGTACTAAGAGTTTGGTACTTATAATCATAACAAAGAACTTTATCAGTAGTACCTGTGCCAACTACCCATACTTCTTGAGTTGGGGTGTTATGCACAGAGAAAATCTTTTCTGTATCTTCTATTTTTGCAGTGTCAAAAAAAGTATTTGAAACACTATCAACAATGGGTATCTCACGGGGTATCCGTGAAGATAAATCAAACTCATAGAAAGAAGAACGGCCAGCATACACATGCTCCCTCCCATTAATGTCAACAAGTGTGTGTTTGTAATACAAACTTTTACCACCAGGTATTTTTAGTTTGGTAACATTAAATGGAGATGTTGTGCTTCCAGTAAATTCTAAAAGATAAATGGCTGTATCCCTATAGACTACAAGGTTTCCTTGCAGCTCTGCCATTTTAAGAATACCACTGCCGTCATCTTGAATGTCATCGAAACCAACTATACTGCCAACTGAAGTGGTTGGCTGAATCGTAGCATTTGCAACAGTAGTGTTCGCATTTCCAATCATTCTAATCTTGCGACCACCTTGTTCTATTAATTTAATTGTAGTTATAAGATTGCCACCGTTTTCTCCTGCTCCGGTAATTGTTAAAGAGTCACCACTGTTAAGAGATTTAGCAGGCCAAGGTAATGTGATTACATCGCTACCCTCAGTAACAGATCCTGACAACACAACTCCCCAGCCTTCTGGATCATCAGGAAGACTCCATATTAATCTATATTGCCGCCTGCTTGTTGCACCACTATAGGCTTTATATGAGCTAGAGTTTTCAATCTTAAAACTACCAGAGGCAATAGGAGAATCTTGTCCTACTACGACAGTTTTAGCATCGATATATCTTTTTATTTTCCTAGTTTCACCAGTGTCCCATAGCAAGTTTAATCCTACCATGTCAGAGGTGAAATAATCTGATGAGGTTATCACTGAATAACTACCAGTCGCATCAGTTTCATCCACTAAAAAGAATGCCAAGTCAGTAATCGAACTGGGAGTAGCTGTCTCTACTTGGACAGAAGCACCGCTTCCTCCAATGATTTTTGTTTTAAAACCATTAGTGAACCGGACGAATTTACCAACATCACTTGAATCAAAATATGCTGTAGTTGAAGTAATATCAGTGCCACCAGCAGACATGCTTGCCACAGTGGGTTGGCTAAATTTAGATCCTTCCTGTGATGCAGTAATACCTGTCGCTGATATTGGCGACATAAGTGTTGTAAGGTCTGCCTGTCCAATCTCACTCACATCACCACACATTAATATTCCATTGTATGAAGCAATAGTTCCTACACTTGAAACACCTTGTTCACGAAGCTCGTATATTGGTATAGCGTAATCCCACTCAAGTCGGTACACATGAGGCAAATCAACACCGTTATTAAAAACAGTATAACCGTTTATATTAACAGCTTCCCATCTGTTTCCAGATGAACTGAATCCGCTACCGATTTCAACCCAATCACCAGCACTGGTTTCGGTATAGTCAGTAGCGTAGTCGGTAGCATATCCAGCAATAGAAGATCTAAATCTATATAGTTTTGTTTTTGTGCCAGCTATAACAGCGGTTTTACCGTTAGGTCGTCGAGCTGAGTGAAGAAGATTTATTTCTTCGTTAGCATTGATCCCACCAGGATATGGTTGAGTACCAAGATCTCTCTCTTGGTTTCCCCAGAACCAGTCAAACCCTTCACGCTTTACTTCTCGATCAAGGTCGCGACGCCAGTCACGTTTAACAGAGTAATTCTCAATACCAACTTCCGCTTCGGAAAGCCTCGAAAGAAGCTTACCGCCTTGCTTTGGTTTGATAGTTACACTTTTAAAGCGCGGCATTTTTAACTAAGCGGAGTAAACATTGGGGTTCCAAAAGCAGTTTGAAACATTCGACCACCTTCAAGGAGATTGTCGTCTTCATCTCTAGGAATTAAATGACCAATTTCATCATTAGAAAGATCGAACTTAGACAAAACACCAGTAAAAGAATTAGCACTACCGGATGTTATTGCCACTGTAAGGGTAACTAAACCTCCATTCTCAAACATAATTTTATCTCCAATCTTAGCAGTTAATCCATGAGTGGTATCAACATTAATAACTTGAGCAGAAGAATTTACTGTTTTAGCAGCACTTGTTTTGAAGTAACTAGTGGCAGTTGGGAGATCTCTTTTAACTTCTTTTGAGAAAGTCTGACCAGCTTCAGCTTGTAGGACTGTACTTGAGTAAGAAGGGATACCACCAATCAACCACTGACCGTCTCCTCTATCTGAATCACATATGCAATGGATAAGAACCTTTTTATTTTCAGCAACTGCTGAAGTTGGCAGGACTGTAATTGAATCTGACAATATTCCAGTTGCGTTGTTAACCAATTTTTCTGAGCGTCTAGCAAGACCAAAACCAGTCGCATTTGCAGCGGGTGTTGTACCTGTTTGATTAGCATATGTGATCTGAGTTGTGGTGGCATTAGTCACTTGAGCATTAGTAACATTGTAATAATCAGGAGTCATACCAGTTACTGTAACTAGGTCACTTGTTGTAATGCCGTGATTAGTTGGTAATGTAATTGTCAAGTGCGATCCAGAATATGTACCAGCAGTGGGAACAAACCCAGCAACACGAACATCAACCTTACCCGTACCTCCAGCTTTGTATATCGACAACCGGAAACTAATGCCGTCATAAACGTAGCCCTTTTGATTGTCTGTCAATGTGGATCCAGCAACTAACTTTCCATTTAAAGTTGTTGCTCCGGCACTAGCGTTTGCTGAAAGGGTAAATGTTTGTTGCCCTTCAAATGTTATGACCTGACCTGAAAATAATTCCTGTGGCAAACTATCAACCGTTAAACTGGTAGCTCCATTTGCATAACCACTACTGTTATTAATCTGGCAATTAGCTATTGCTGGGTCTGGAAGTATAATTGTTTGGCTACCACTGGACACCATTATCCCCCTATATAAACCATCAAGTTGTTTGCCTGCTGCTGGAACTGTTAAAACATTTCCACTGCTAGTCTGAGAACTCCCTTGTTTTTCCAACCTCTTCTCATAAAGCCTATCTATTGTTAAATTACTAATGTCACCATTAGAGACAGATAGTTTAGAAAATGGTATGTCACCATCAGAAACAGCGAGTTTACTGTAAGCGATTGCCGCATCTGATTTAACATCACCATTAACAACTGAATTAGACAGGTTGAGTTTAGAGTATGGTACAGTAGCCAGCTTCGCACTATCAATAGCAGCCCCAGTGTTGATATGAGTGTTTGTTATTCCAGCACTAGAAGAAAGTGTAAGTTTCCCAATAGGTATATGACCCTCAAGTTTGTCCTGCTCTATAGTGCCAGCAGTTATATCAGCATTAACAATTGCACCTGAAAGGTTTAACTTAGAGTAAGGAATTGTCGCCAGTTTAGTTGATGCTATTGCAGCCGATGCATTAATGTCAGCATTAACTATACTGTTTGTTAAAGCCAACTTGCTGTATGCAATTGCTGCCGACGAATTAACATGACTGTTTAATACACTGTTCGCATCAAGACTAGCTTTCTCCTGCCACTTTAAATAAGTGGAGTCACTTGTTGCAGAATCATTCCACGCATATATCTTTGGTATAGTTGCTGAACCAGCTTGTCTGATCCAAAGATATTGTTTCCATTTAGTTGTTGCTGCTGCATCTGGAACATCTGGTGATCCGCCAGCATCTGTTGTTGATATTAAGGCACTCATTCTCTTAGCATGAATTACAAGTATCTACTTCTGTAGTTGTACAAATTGGTGTGAATAAACTACCCGAACCATCCTGTTTTTTAATGTCAGTTCTGGAACGTGTGTTTAAATATAAGTCACGACGCTTGCGCCTAAACGAAGCGAAGTAACTTTCAAAAAGTTTTAGGTCGTGATCCACCTCACGCTTAACATGTGCCTTTACATATTCGGCAACACATTCAGCAACAGGGGAATCATATGGGACTGGATCCGTGTCAAGGTGATCGGCACGTTCACCTTCCCATGTTAATTCTAGTATCTCCTTATCCACCAAGGATGGATAAATATAAAAATCACCAGCTTTACCTATAGCCATGTAACCTTGTGACCGCTCCATTCGAGGCGTATCACAAATCAAATCTTGTTTATTGGAATATGAATATGGAATAAGCGGATATCTAATACACTCACTGTGCGAGCTGTCAGTTACCGATGCATCTTCATCAGCATCAGTAATAACCCAAGCTTGAATTACATTAGCTTGATTAGGTAACCCACCAGCAGAAGCGTTGCCTTCAATTGTCAATGGCTTAACTCCGGCAGTTGCAATGTTATTATACCTGGTGGTTTTTATTCCTCTATAGAATGGAACGTGAGACAAGACTGCCTCTGTTCCTGCAATGATAAACCTATCAGTGAAGTCAGTTGTGCCGAGTCTGTTGGCATCAACAGTCAGTAAGGTTTTAACATCAGCTTTAAATTCACTCCATGTCATTTTCTTTTCTTACCACGTTTCTTAGTCTCAGGCTTCGCCACCTTTTCAACATTAAGAATATCATCAACCTCTGGTAATTTATCCGGTTCCTTTACCGCAGCTTCCACAGGGTTTATTTGGTCCAGTAACTGGTCCTGAGAATTGGTTGAGCCTCTCAAGTTTAGTACTTTTTTTTTGATATCTTCAACCTCTGCTTTAGTCATGTTAAAGATTTCTTTTTCCTTAACCAAAGCATCTAGATCATCTTGTTGATCCTTGTCGTTTGTTGAATAAAATCCTGACCAAGCTCCTGCGCTGTGATCATATGGTGTAAAGGTAACTTGTACTCCGTTAGCTACTATTGGTTTGTTCGCGTTGGCAACGCCGTAAAACTTTTCAGCCATAGTCTTAAAGTAAGCTGTGAATATTGTGGGTCAAAGGAAAAATGGGGCAGGGAGTTTCCTCCCCACCCCAAATGGCGAGCAGTTAGCAGAGAAAGCTTGCTCTATATATGTATCAACTATGCTCCAGAAGATAACATGTTCCAATTTGCCCCGTTATATATAAGGGTAAGCGACTCAGTCACAGCATCTAGTGTTATATCTGATGCCATCTTAATGTTACCATCATTCTTATGAACCGTTAGGGTTTTACCCGTAGCAGCTTGTAACACAAGAATTTGTCCAGCCTGAGTGCCTCCGTTAATAGTTTTAAGATCATCAGAACTACTAGCCGACGTAACAATATGATATGAATCCGTTACGGTAATATCCTCAGTCGTTGCGTGTATAGTTAGTTCAGCACCTTTAGACAGAATCCTGCCTTTTTGTATGTGATCCTTAACGTCGGATAACGTGTCGTATGATTTTATCTGTGCCATAATATTATAAAGCTATGGGGTGAGGGCGTTAACCCCCACCCCAAATGATTACTTTAAGACAGGTCACAGCCTGACACTGTCAAGCTAGGACAACCGTCCGTGAAGTTTTCAATCACAACGTGGCGGTTTGGATTGCCGACTCGAACTTCAAACTTCTTAGAGTTCAAGATGTAGTGATTCACGTTTGGCTGAATGACACAGTTATAGATGTCATTGTCCACATCAGTCTGGCGTTTAACTGAGTTAGTCTTGATGACATTAATAGCAATGTCAGACCAATCAATCATCCAGAATGTACGCGCACGGGTCTTAACTCCAGTAGCAAGAGATGTAGGCGCACCAGTGGTGGCTGATAAACGATCATCGAAGTACGGATCTGTGAACACAGCCAATGAAAGACCATGATCTGGGATGTCGTACTTGTTGAATGTATAAGCAACCTTGTTGGTAACACTATCAGTCAATTTCTGACCAGCTTGAACAAACAACGTAATGTCACTTGAGTACTTCGCTTTGTAGTACTTGATCATTATGTCGTGAATCTTAGCGGCAGTGAATCGATCAGTCATACAGTCAATTGTATCAACTGTTCCGGCTGTGTTTTCACGCTCACGCTTGAGTGCATATGCAGCTTCAAGGATTGTGTCTATGTTTAACGCAGCGTTAGCACCAGGATGTACTCTTCCGCACTTATCCAACTGTGTCCGAATACCAAGCGTGTTAGCTTTGTACTCTAGGTGACATGTTGCATCTGCTGAATCGTATACCTTTGGTAGATCAGTGTAACCGTTAACAGTCTGCTTATCATTGATAGCCTGACCGTAAAACACTGTGTTATAAAAGGCACGTTCGTGCTGTTGCTCCTGCTGCTTACGTTGCTGTGCAAGTGGTAAGCTTCGGAACTTCTTAAACCAGTCCGATGAATACGGAGCTTCAAGAGCTTTTAAGTATTCGTCGTTGTAGCAATGCGTCCACCGCATCGTTTGTTGCCAGTACTCAATAAGGTTTAAGTCATTGATGGCTGGACCTTGGTGACACCAGCTTTCGTAATCACTTACACTGTTAGCCATAACAGATAGCGTACCAGCTATCGGTTGATGTTTTTGTTTAAGTAATTTCTGAGCATCACTACCTGAGTTTAATGGGCCTGTTCCGTTATATGTGGCCCATGTAGCTTTATCTACTGATGGTTCAACTATAACTTCAGCAGCCTCATAACCAGCAACACCATTAACAGTTTGGTTGGTTAAAGACTTAGCACCAATAACTTTCATCTGAACACTATAGCTATCAGAGTCAGCACCAGGAGATTGATAAATGCCGTTACCGTTTGTTTCAACCATGACATACATGCCTGGTAAAAAGAAACGACCGATATTATCTATAGAAGACTTGTTAAAGTTTTGCTGTGTAATACCAGACCCAGGATCTGGGCCAAGATAAACCTTAATTGTCCATGCAAACGTATTAGCAATTGCTGCGCCAGAGGTTCCTTCTATTGGAAGAGTAGCTCCTGCACCAGTTGTTGCTGTTGAATCGATTGCAGTTCCACCTGAAGCAATAGCTGCATCCCCTGTCGCTGGAACAGATCCAGCATATACTTGGAAGTAATGGGGGTTAACAGTATTCCGTTGAGGAACTAAACTGAATGGTGCAATTATAGATTCACTTCCGCCACCTTTTGCTGTTGGTAATGAAACGTGCCGACTAAGGAGAAGATCCGTTAAGGTTCTTTCTTGTGCGCCTGCGAGGCGAGCTTCCTTTGTTTGAGCTATGATGCGAGCCATACCGACCTCATCAAAGCCTTGACCCTCAAACATATCCTTGGTCATTGCTCTGAAGCTGGCCTTGGTTAAGGTGCAACCACAAGAATCATCGACCACTAATGCGCGAGGAGTACAGTTATCTGTTGGGAGCGTCCTTGTCCCAGTTGTTGAACTTACTAATGCCATAATGTTCTAATTATTATATTTCTTCTCGAAAGAAGTACTAATTGAGATTACACAAGGCTATTATCCACGCAAAAAAGTTTACAAATAACTGGTAAAAATAACTTTACAAAACAACAGACAACAATACTCCGCAGTTCTGCGGAAGATTTACTTCATCTTTAATATATCTACTATGTCAGCTCCAACAGCAACAGGTTCTTCGATTGCTGCATTATTGGTAGCACCTGGTCCTGCACTAGACTTAGATTTAGGTGGAGTAATTGGCTTTGTCTCTTGTGATTGCTTATCTTTTTTCTTTGGTTCTGCGGCGACAGTTTTCTTTTGCCTTACAAATCCCATCTTAGTTAAGCGTTCTTCCTCTGATTTAATTGTATCCTGCGCTTCTTTTACTGCATTAGCACCAAGCATTTTCAATACATCATCAGGTGTAAACGTCCATTTACCAAAAGCATTACCTTGATTCACAAGATTTGCGTACTCTGTTGGAGTCACAAACTCAGCGGTGTTACCCATTGAATCCTGTCTAACCAATTCGTCACCGCCATTCTTCTGAAAGTATTGAGCTTGGTTATTAATAAACCCTAGTAACCAAGAATGATTTGTATTAGTTGAATCATAATCTGTTATACCATTAGAGATATTAAGATACTCTTTAGCTAGACCTGAAGCAGATGAAAGTTTTTCTTTTATTATGGATACTTCATAAGGATTTTCTTCTTCAACCTTGTCGAACCCATGCTCTCTTATTGAATCACCTAATTCATCTGGAATCATTTTAGGTAAATTGGATTCAAATTCTTTCAAGCTATTCTCAACCTTTGGCCTAGCTTCAAGACTGTGAAGTTTCTTTTCCAACTGACGTTTATCTTCTTCAGTTGCTTTCCGTGCTTCAGCTACTGCCTCTTCTTTCCACATCATTCGTTCAAGCTTTTTACTTTCAGACTGCGATAGCTCTGGCTTGTTCTTCTGGATAAACTCCATGAACTCTTCATCATTGGAATCAAGTGATCGGTCAGGATCCTCTTGTGCCTTGGTTGCGTAGGCGTCTAGCTTCTTATAAAAATCAAGAAGCTTATTCCCCATGCCTCTGTATTTTTCTGGAAGTTTATTCTCAGCATAACGAGCTAACGCTAACTCCTCACGCTGCTCATCGAGAAGACTGTCTTCATAACTGTCCCTCTGCTCTTCAAGATTTTGTTGTTGTTTAGGCTCTGGATCTGGAAGCTTATTATATTTTTGAAACTCTTCCCTCACTGCATCCCTCACATCTGTTTGGGTAACAGGAGTTTTAACCTCAAATGTTTTTCTAGGTTTTGGTTTCTCCTTTGGCTCCGGCGATGGCTCTTCTGGTTGCACATCAGATTCCGGTTCAGGCTCTGGTTCAGGATCCTCTAATGCTGCTTCCTCTACTTGTTCAACCTCAATCTCTTTCTCATCCTTGTTAGGATTTGAAATCAAGCCAAGGTCTTCATATAAAGAACTCATCAGAGGATCATCGTGAATAGATCCTGGTTCTTCCGGTTCTTGTGATTCCGGTTGCTGCTCTTGGATTTCAGACTGCTGCTCTTCAGTCTGTTGTTCCACTACTTGTTCTGTAGACTCATTAGTTTCTGTCTCTACTTGCTCTGCCATAAATTACTGTGCTGGCTGGGCCTGTTGCGGTGGGCCTTGAATTGCCTGCACAATGCTCTGGATATCTTGACTGTTCTTTTGTACTGCCTGACCTATTTGCTGTATCACAGCTTGCGTCTTATCATCAGGCGCAGTCATGTCATCGTTATCACCAGGTGATAGCTCCAGTTTTAAATCTATACCCGCACCACTCAGGCGGAATATCTCATTGATAATCTCAAAGTATTTCTCTTTACCAATTGCACCCAATACTTGTGGTTGGTTAAGCACTTGTATTAATTGCACCAACACATTAGCAGCTTGTGAGTTACTTGATCTCTCACTGCCATCACGACTTGTGAATATGTAATCATGCAACAGTTTTCTTTTACTGCCTATAACAGTATATCTTCGCTCAAGGTTTGGATCCATAAGATCACCATCAGCCATCTCTACTTCAAACCCAGCCCGTTCAATAATGTTACGGGTATACCGACCAAGTACTGGCAAGTGTATTGAGTTACTACCACATGACATTAATGATTCATAAAGGACACGCTTCATTGATGCCCTGCCTTCATCAATTGCATCAGATATAAACGTATAAACACTATCAGTTGTGTTGCTTATAGAAAGAACCTCTGTTGCTGATATCTCTCTAGGTGCTGGTTGACCTTGTTCTTGTGGTGATAGTGCCATCAATCTCTCAGCCATAGTTAAAAGCTGGGTGATGGAATTAAATATGTTTGTTAAGTTCCCATTAGGCTGGCTCCTAACAATCTTAAATACATTATCAGCACTAGGATCTATGCCTAGATCTTGAAGCTTACTAAAGCTTGCATCTAAAGCATGGGTAGTAGCATAGAAGTTCTCACCCTTCATAGTATTACGGAAATCCTCCAAGGCTTTGTGACCCTCGTCGTTATCAGGCCAAAGATCAGAGTTAATAATTGCCACAGAAAATAGATCCGCCTTTGCTGTCTCAAGTAATTGTGAGAACAGGTTGGTAAGCTGATCTTGGAAGGGCATTAACTCATGTGCCACTGATATATTCAGGAGCCTTGAATCATTCTCATTAAACGAGAAGACTGAAGCTGGCGAACTTGGCAGAATCTCTGCGTATACCACAGTAAATTCCCCTGCAACTTTAAGGTGTACCCAAACAGGATAAGGATATGTGCCAATGCCATAATCCCTTGGTATAATTTTAACAAAGTATTCAGTTATAAATACAGATGTATCCTTCTCTTCTCCACTATAGTAACCAACCTGATTCTTCCTGTCGTTGAATGATGTAACATCATCATCGATTTGCGGTGGTGTTATTGTTGTGTAGTATTGATTAAAGTATGAGGAATATTTACTGAACAAACCAATCTGCCCAGTGCTGAAACCAACCTCTTCCCTGTTAAAGTAATTTGGATTCTCAACTATGTCACCAAACCTACCTATATCCCAGAATCCTACATACTCACAGCCAGTGTCAGTATTAAGGCTGGCTAGTGGATAATTAAAATCATAGAAGGTTCGAGTAGGATGAGGTGCGACCCAGCTAACACCTTCTCTTACTATCTTAGTGCGCTTCTTAGTCATCGTGCCTTCAGGCGCATACTCTTCTGCCACTGGTGTCTGCTCCCAATGCACATCACGTTCCCATGCTGCCCTTGGAAAGGCCACACTATGACCGTAAAGAAACATATCCCTGATTAACTGAGTTTGAAAGTGACGGTAGTTATACTGGTCTGCCATCACATCAACTCGCTGACTCAATACATCTGCTCTTAATTTTCCTGCTGGCTCAGTGGTTCTAGGTTCATACTTAAAGAATGGATACAGATTATTAAACCGATTACTCTGTGCAGCTAGTCTTCTAGTAACAAAAGACCTAATTAAATTAATGTTTACCTCAAAGAACTTAGGTAAATTAATACCAACAGGTTTTCCTTTTGCATCCTTCTTAACATACTGATCAGTGTTCTTGAGTTTGCCCAACTCCTTAACACAAGACTGCATATTAATTCTCTTCTGTGCATACAGAACCAATGGAACTATCTGCCTAGTAATAGGTGTTGAATCCCATGCGAGATCCACAGATGAGTAGAGGTGGTGATTCTTTAGCGACCAGATTATATGCTCAGACACACGGGAACTGATCATGTCCTCGATCTTCTCCCTGTTCTCTACATCTTTCTCTATCTGTTTACGCTCTTCTTCAGGTAGTTCATCCAGCTTTGGCTTCGGAGGAAGCTTTGCTGTGAACATTTCTCTCAACCTTTCATTGGTTGTGCCTGCCTCTTTGAGGATGTCGAAGTCTATCATAGTCTGAATACTTTGCTTCTAAAACTGCTTCTTCTTGGAAATGAAATAACAATGCCACATGGCTTGGTACTCTTCCGTTCTTCATCCACCTTGTGAGTTGCCAGTATGGTATACAACATGTAGCGGCCAGCTCTTCTAGCGTGAAGTTAATGAATCGGCAGCACCTTGAAACCCTATCACTTGACCACCCATCAAGGATGCCAAGTTCCCTCCAGTGCCTATAGGCTCTGTAAGCTCTAGGGTTTTTGATTCCATTTAATACGAATCTCCTGCTTTTTTCTTTGCCTTTCCTGCCATGATCATCATCACAGGAACATCGTCTTCCCGTTTTTTTTAGCACCCTCGTAACCTTCTACGCTTACATTGTTTATTGAAAGCACAGCTTGGTCAGCAGTCTGCTCATCGAGACTACCAGTTATAGTCATTGTGCATTCTTCACCAGGTTCCTTGCTGCTGAAGTAATCAGCCATGCCTTGATTGTCGTCTAGGTTGAGGATGACTTTATCGTTTATATTATTTAATGCCATAGATATCCTTATATTTAAGGTGACTCTTCAGTCAACTCCGCAATGTATTAAGTGTGGCCGTACATTTTCCTGTGGCAAGTAGTTTCTACCACCTGTTAGTTCCATCTTTAAAAGTGGGTATGATATGCTGTCAAACTTATGGATATATTTAGATCTCTTAGGTTTCATGCCTGTTTTATCATCACCTTCAAGGTTGTTTAATGTATCAATTGTGTTCTGACATACGGCTGACACATAGAATTCATCCTGAAATAGTTTACCTTGAAGGATCCTTACTCTTGCCTCGATGCTTCCGCTGCCCTTTGGACATCCTTGAAGTTTAATCTTTCCATCACTGAACCGTTCAATATCCCATGAGTCATATGAACCCTCACCACCTGGATGCCACTGGTTAATACTACTAGAGTCAGATATATGTTGGTATTTAAATTCATAATCCATCCTCCTATTCCACTTAGCCATCTTCTGTAGTATCTCTTGAACCAGTCTCTTATACAGAATCCTTTCACCTAAGTGATCCGCCTCATCGATCACCATCCATACAAGCTTATCCTTTGTTGGTACAAGTTGAAGGAATGTTACAGAGCTAAAGACTTGGCCCAAGTCATACCCAATTATTATAGGATATCCTTTTACTGGAACCAGTCCGTCACCACTCAAAGCGTTACCCCGTATGTGTGCTTCTGGTTGAAAGTAATCTTTAAACAGTGCTTCACCTGTTGGCCTGTCAACCCACTCGCCGTCAATCAACCTACGTTTTTCAACTGGATCACTGCGTAGAATCCTGTGCAAGTTCTCGACATAACCATCAGGTAAACGGTCAAGGTTCTCAGTGATAGGCACATGGTAAACCTCCATGTCTTGATCCTTTTCACCAGTCTCCTCGTCGTAACACTCTTCAAAGAATACTTTGTATACCCAATGAGTCGGCCCTTCAGGGTTGCAGCTCGCACAGAATTGTTGTGGGCCTGTTATCCCGCGCCGTCTTCCTAACTGTGCCGCCGGATATGTCATGTACTCTCTGCCTTCACAGTTAGTTATCTCATCTACATATACCATCGAAGGAGCTGGGCCTTTGACCCTTTGCTCTACTGCTGCGGCATATGGTATCGATACAAGCAGCAGCTTAGACCAACCGCCAAACCTATTCTTTATCCATCGATGCCTATCCTTGGTATTCGGATCCAGCTTTGCAGTGGTTGATTCAAGACCTATACCTTGCTCCCATGCTGGGATGATTAAAGTATCTAGATCATGCCATATACCTTCAGAACCTGTGCGGATTGACGGCGCAACAATTAATACTAAAGCATTATTGTTTTCATAAGCATGTCTTATAACTTTATGACCAAAGCCTATGGTTTTACCTGAACCTTTTTCTCCGTATCCTAGTACAAATCTAGAAGGGGTATCGAAAATCTTTTGTTGTGTTGGGTTTAAGTCGGGTGTCCAGCTTCCCTTTGGTTTTGCGGGAGTTTTAGCTGTGAGGGTGGAACTTGCCATTGCCTCAATGTCTTCTTCATTAAAGTAAGTCACTCCACCATTTAAAAAACTTTGGGTTACTTTTAAACACAGTGCATAACCCAGCAGATAATCCGTGAGCTACTCTCTCTTCGTCACTGTCTTCAGATAATCCCATCGCAAAATACAATGCATGAATTATCTCATGCAAAAAAACATCAGCCATTTGATCCTTCTCCAATCTCTCTGTTATACCAATAGTCTGAGTGTCGTAACAACAAAACCCATATGCTTCCGACGCACTGTGAGTAGTCTCGTCCAGCCACTTAATCTTGAACGTCAGGTTTAACACCCGAATTCTTTTCGGTAGTGCCTTCATTAATTGTGACCGTCTTGGCATCCGTCTTAATCTGTATAGCTTGGACAGGAGTAAACCCTGGTTTACCAGACTTCCTTCCTGATTTTATTTCATCCTTCTTTGCCAGTATCTGAGCCTGAGTGAACGCCGCCTTCTGCACCCTGTCATTCAACTCTAATAGATGCTTAACAAGTCTAGACCTGTCTTCCCTTAGTGTTTTCTCACGCTCTAGGTCATCAATACCATGAGCAATTTCTTGCCTCACATCCCTAACATCACTCATCAGGTCGGCAAATAACTTGGCAGCTCCACCGTCCACCATGTTACGAACGCTGTCAAAGGATTGTCTCGCGAAGACTGAGTAAGCCACCGCCTCATCTGCTGCCTTACCAGTAATACCCACAGCAGACAGCCCTGTTTTTAAAAGTTTATCCTGCTTCCTAAGTTCTAAAGCAAATTTCTCCTCTGGATTCTCTTTAGTAACAGGCTTTCTATTAACAGTTTCCGCCTCATTTAACGTACCCTTACCATGCTTACCCCATCTGGCATGGAACTCTGGATTGTTTCTTATAATAGCCTTGAGCCTAGACTCATTTGAATCAAGTAACTTAGCGGCAAGCTTTGTGTCACCCTTGGTTTCCTCAAGAGCCTTATGTATTCCAAGCTTAACCTCGTCACTTAATGTCATGCTACTTTAATAACAGGCTTATATTTATTCTTATCCTTTATGTATACTTGAGTCGTAGCCACATCAGTGTGACCCAAGTCCTTCGCAATTTCCCACCAAGGTTTACCATTGATACTAGCATTGGTAGCATAGGTGGCTCGCAAACTATGGAATGATTTACCTTCAATACCTAGTGTCTCAAGTAATCTTTTAAAGGTAACTGAATGGTAACTTCTTTTCTTTGGGTCTTCATGCTTCTCCTTATTAAGAGGAAAGAACAACGACTTTGTTCTTGTCTCAGATCCGTCACCCTTCCAGTTGTTTAACTTACTGTTCAGGTTCTTACTAATAGGTAGATCGACACGCTTGTCTCTCTTCTCTGTCCATACAGTGAGTGTGGATTTCCTGGGGTTATGTGAATCACACTCAAGCCTACAGATGTCACCAATACGCAAGCCAGTTTCATATGCTAGATGTATTGCTAAGTTCCAGAAGCCTTCAGTCATAGCGTTCATCCATTTGAATTCATCCTTAGAGAACACTTGCTTCTCAGTGACTTCCTTCTGGGCATGAGAAAGTTTCTTCATGTTAACCTTAACCAGCTTGGCAGGGTTACCTTCAAGCCAGCCTTTAGCATTACAATAATCAATGAAGCTAGTAATTGCAGACAAGGTAATCCTCCTAGTGTTAGCCTTGTTCCCAGTCTTAGGGTCATTGATATGATTAGAGATTAACTTCTCTGTAATATCACTAGGCTTCCTGGTTGAAAGCTTCTTGGTTGAAAGGAACTTTGATATATGAATGGCAGTTTCTTGTATGGTTCTATCTGATTTACCAATTGTTTCAGACCATTCAGAGTACTGTTCAAGTGCATCCTCATTAGTAACCTTTCTACCACCCTTCATCTTGTGGAACACATCATCACGAAGAGAGTTAGCTTTAACTAAAGCCTCCATCTTCTCAATGTCTGCCTCCTTACATACTCTTAAAGCATCCTCCTTGTTACTACAACGAGTGCTTACCTCTTTGGATCCTTCTTCTGTCTTGAAGGATACATAATACACACCTTTTTTCTTTTTGAGTTTCATATATTTAAATTTTTTACATAGCAGGATTTCCTAAACTCCTGCCGCTTCACCTCTACCCACTTATCTTCTAGTCTTTGTTCAATTCTTTTCCGTTCTTTTTTAATTGCACTTTGTTTCTGTTGTATCTTGCCCTGATACACTCCGATCCTCCTGTTAATACCTTGGCACAACACTCCAAGCTTTCTTATCTCACCTTGTAATCGCCTTATGTCAGTGTTGCATTCAGAAATTTTATTTATATGTTCAGCTTTATCTTCAAGCGCATCATCTATCTTACCTTGTAAAACTTTTAGTATTATATTTGCTGCTTCTATTCTCTTGCTCTTGGCTACTGCTTTCTCTAGATCCTCTACTGGTAAGTTCATAATGTGTAACCCATTTTAATACTAAAGGCTTATAGAAAACGTCCCAATCATCTGATGCTTTAAGATACCTAAACGATGGACGCTTCCTAATATAGTCAGTCACTCTCCGCATGTCCTTGGAATTAAACAGATCAACTCCACATGCTTGACTGAATGCTTTTAGTGCATAGATATCCACCCCCGCCCAATCGGTGCAATGACTCAGCGACACGACCTGTCCTTCGGACAAGCCAGATTTCTCTGCTATCTCTGAATTGGTTAGTGGCCTACCCCTTGGTACGCGAGCCAACAACCGAACAAGGCAGGGGGGATACCTATCAATCTGATCCCAAAACCTATATACGATTTTGTTCAAACAGAATTTAAGGTGACACTTCTATTAAGAAGGTCAAGGGAAATTCCGCAGCATGGCGGATTAGGTTACTGCGGGATAAGATCAACAACCTCTAACATGCTACACTTTTCCATTAGCAGTATCCGGTCAGCGACTGTGCCACTCTCCCATTCCTCATCAGTTGTATGTCCGTCTGGGTCTACATACTCATCCCAGAGATAACGCTCTTTAGCTATGAAGTGCAGTTTGGCAACTTGGCTTACAACTGTCCACATTTCATCGCTCAAGGCATCTTCTTGAACATTTGTGTCTGCATTGTCAGATACCTTGGCTGATGTTTGGCTCCAATCATAATACATCTCATCAGTACTATCGTTCTTGTATGCATGATACGTTTGCATTATCGGAGATTTACTGAACTCAACGTAGACGGTTTCCAGATCGTCGCTGAATGTAAAATAACATCCATCAATGTCCAAGTTCCATTCATAGTTGTCGCCGTTCGGGAAGTGTTTGTGAAGTTTCATCTCAATCTAATTCCTCTCTATGTAAGATTTTTACTTTACCTTCATCATCACCATCGTCATCCCACATATCCACGATCATCTCGCCTGTTCCGTTGTCAATGTATATGACCTTACCTCCAACGTGAACGTATAAACTTTCATCATCGTTAAGGTGTACTTTATTTTTATTTGTTATCTTCATTCTTCTTCTTTCTCTTCCACTAGCTCATTAATTAAATCAAGCGCATACTGAACTGAATTGTCTCTCTCGTTTTTATCTCCCCAAGGAGATTCATAATGGACAACTTGATGGAGAACGTACCGTGCTGTCTCTAATTTGCATGGCCCATCTTTGGGTTTCTCTTCTGGTATCGACCCGCCGAAGTGTGCTTCCAGTTTCTTTTTAAACTCTTTCAACGCCCTGCCGAATGCCCATATACTATCTCCTGTTTCACTATTTCTTTGTGGCCCACCATACTCAGCGTGTGCCTTGATAACATCATCACCTATTTCTATTTCAATTACGGTGTGAATAGTTGTGCCTCTAACATTTTTAAAATGAGCAATCTGGTCAACCCAAACCCAAGTCGGAAGATCAACAGAGTATGATTTAATTTCCTTGGTTAGCTTATCAATTACCTTGGCTTGCTCTTTCTCTGCAAACTTCCATGCTTCATCTTCAGTATCAAACATAGCTGGCTCACGATTATCTTTATGAGAGTGAGAGATAAGCTCACCATTCACATCAAGGTCGAATGATTGCGAAACATGTTCAGTCTCACCACTGTCATTAGCACATACTCTCCAATGTGGTTTAGGTTCTTCAACCTCGTAAGGTAAACGGTGGGTGTGATCTTCAGATGAGGCAAACTCACTTGCATGATTAGCCGCCTCCTCAATTTCGTAGTCATGTACGGTGACCCCATTGTGTGTAGGGTATACTGTTTTCATTTTATTTATTTCCTTTCTTGATGGGCCGAACCTATTCCAGTTCACCCCAGTTTGTAAACGCCGAATAAATCCGGCAGTGATTATCCAAATACTCTAGGTACTTGGCCGAATACGCACTCTTAATTGGCTCGATAAGTTTGTGATAAGTAATCACACCAGATGGACCAGTCATTAGACCAGGCTTTTCAAAGTATGATAACACATCGAAACCTAAGAAGTACATAAATGCTATAGGCTCTTGATACGCATTGACGGCAGGCAAATGCCCATCGATGACCACCCCGTCAGGGAAGTCTTTCAAGATGCGATCAACAGTCTCCTTAATTTGGTGAGGCTTAACCCCACCGCATCGGTATACTGTCATTCTATTTTAATTCTATTAATCTTTTTGCTAGTTGAAGGAACGCAGAACTAACACACTGCGGGACAACTGAGTTGCCCAATGTTCGTAACTCGTCTACTCGATTATCACAGGAGATGTACAACTCGGCATCACCCATCCTATCGGTAGCCCCATCAGAGTCTCCACCCATCGAGGGTTCAACCTTACCGATTGGCATTGTTCTTGGCGGCTCCCACCATTGTTGTAACTCACCTGGTTTGGCTGGCCAGTTTGTTCGACTGCGTAGTCTAGACGACACATCCTTGTTAGTCCGTCGTCCCTCACTGTCTTCGGGCCGCTGCCCTTGTAGTCGCTCGTTGTTGGTGTCGGCCAATTCTTCTCCGCTTCCGCTTGCACCCTGTGCTGAAGGCTTACCGCATGACTCCCACCCTTGGACAGTGTGTCCTCCTGCCTTCTCGCAGAGCCACCCCTCCAGTCTTGAGTTGTCGGGGTCGGCCAGTTCAGGGCAGATGTCTTTAAAGATGTTGGCATCAACATCCTCTCGCAAGCCAAGGATGAAGACTCTCTTTCTTTGATGCGGTGCTTCAGCATCAACTTGCGCTGAGAATAATCCCCACGTTGTGCGGTAACCATCTTCTTCCATGTCACTGATAACTGTGGACAATCCCAACGAGATGTGTCCTTCGACATTTTCCCAGAGACAGAAGACAGGTCGAATAGCTCGAACTGTTCTGCGACAAAACGGCCAGAGGTGTCTGCCTGCTTTGTCTTCATCACCTTCTCTTTTCCCACAAAACGAGAAGGGTTGACACGGATAACCTCCAGAGATTGCAAATACTTTGTCTCGAAAGCCTGCCACTGGGACGGATGTAAGGTCAGACCAAATAGGTGCTTCATCCAAGCAGTTGTTTTGCATCTTCTGCGCCAAGTTGGCGCAATTGAATGCGTTGTTCTCCACATAAAGTACTGTGCGAAGAGATGGGATAACTGCTCGTAGTCCAAGGTCAAGCCCTGCACAGCCGGAGCATAGAGAGATGTGAGTCGTGGAGTTACAATCCACACTCAATTTGTTTACCATAATATTAAGGTTACAATCAAGTTTCTATTTCACCATCGAACTGAATTGATCCTAGTTCCTCAAACGTATTACCCCTTAACTCTTTCAACCAAGTGATAACACCTTCAGTTCCAATGAAGACATCGAGATCCTTAACAAGGGCTAATGCCTTCTTCTTATTTGGTGTCACAAGTTTTGCATGTGTTGCCCCTTTAGGTTTCTCTAGTTTCATTTCACTTTGCGAATCTCTACTGTTATTATTCCTATATCAGTATTGCCGTCTGTCAACTTAGCAAATGCTGCTCTCGCTAAGTCAAGTCGCCTGCCTTTCCTATAGTATCTCATAGCTGGGCCACGATCTGTCACCGTAACCCTAACCTTTTTACCCTGATACTTAACCTCAAGGACAGTGCCGAAAGGATAATCCCATGAGGCACAGGTCATCTTGTCAGGATCGAACCGTGTCTTACCATCGGCGCACATGTTTCCCCGATATTTTTCTCCATACCAGGATGATTGAGTTTCATCTGTTGACGCTGTAACACAGGCAACAGCCACTAGTATTATTGGTATTATGTATTTCATATTACTTTCCTTTTAATTGCATACGCACCTTTGTTTACTGTTGGTAAACCTATTACCTCACACTCAACTAATCTCAGATGACCCTTACTTGTTGGATCTGATTTCAAATGCCAAGTCGTAGAAATATTTCGCCAACCTTTAGGCTTTCTAAAATACTTGTCATAAAGTTTACCGTTGCGAGTATCCATTATCTCATATTTATGTGGTGGCCCTTGTTTTGATATTCGTTTTGGAGTTGCCCCAACAATACTTGCAACAAGTTTCCACCGCTTATCATGTCCTACGTCTTGGCCGTACAACATGTCAGCTAATGCATGAGATATCTCATGTTTGATTGTATCTATAATCTCACAATCCTTGCTGTATTTAATGTGGTGCTTGGACAGTGTTATGATCTTCCTCGTAGAGTTGCATGTCCCTAATAATCTATAAGAGTTTGTTAGCTTGAATTGATAATGTTCAAGTCCATGCTTCTTTAAGTAGCCTTTTGCTATTGTCGTGTATAATTCTTCTTTATCTTTTTCTGTATTGTATTCCATTAATTTAAGGTTACATTAAAGTGTTTACTTCCTGCACCGTGTACATCTAGAGATACCCCCTTCACTTTACTGTTGCTACCACAACACAAGAGGCATCTTGCACACTCTGTTTCTGCTGGTGATTCAGTAGCTGCCGGACACTGGGCTTCTCCCTTGATCTTCTTGGTTCCCTTTGGCCTGACTCTGAATGTATTCCATCCCATCTCCCATGCTTGCTCCAACTCAGTGGTGGTATCAACGCTTGCCATCAAGTATTTCTTATAGCCTTGTGCAAACTGGTTCTTCCACCTGTGAGTGTAGCCTGTCATTCCTAACGATGTTTCATATATGTTCTTCCATATAGTGAAAGGAACATATGCTGGGTCACCGTAAGCCCCAGCCCTTACCTTTGTATCGTTGAATATGTCGTAGGTCCAACTGTTTTCGTAGCCTCCATCAATATAACATCGATACACTTGGCCCACCGACTTACCAACCTCAACGTAACAACTTCTCTTCTTACCTTTTACTCCTCGATGTACACAATCACCACAGATAGCAGCATCTTTTCCAGTCTTGATCGCTTCAGATGGATGCATGTCTTTTCTTATGATGTATGTTTGTATCATCTTCCCTGTCTTTGTGTTCCTGCTGGGATTCTTAAACCCAGTAGCAATACAGACAATAGTTCTGCTCTCCCAAAGGATAATTCCGTTGGACATTTCTACCTTTCTGTTAGGGGTTATTAGTTTATCTTACCGAACATTTTCATGGTTCCATGAACCGTCACTCATTAGCTCATAAATATCTAGCTTGTCTCCCTCGTCCCACCGATGAAACTCTGTTTCCCACTCATACTCTATCTTTTCTACTCGACCGTACTCATTAGGGTCTATGTCTTTCACCATCTTTAACAAGGCTTTCTTTGCTGAAGCTAATGTCTCATGGCTTGACTCACCTCTGTAAGGTTTGTCTGGATCCATTCCTGAACCAGGGAAATCTTCCCTAGTATCATACAACCTTGCCCAATATATAATCTTATTATCTTCACTCATATCTCTT